>OJPD01000051.1_pt1 | contig 98752 bp, 88 predicted proteins | sample 1598371 | NCBI WGS metagenome assembly OJPD01 (sample SAMN03922478, study PRJEB24848) | human gut metagenome | isolation source: stool sample | host: Homo sapiens | place: Germany | collected 2010-11
GGTTGCAGTTGGTGTAGGCACCCAGCTGATGCTCGATCATGTGACACTGGAAGTCCGTGACCTTGCCAATTTTCAAAATACCGTTTTCCGCCATGGCAGACGCCCAGGCCAGCTCGCTTCTTGCGTCGTAATTCTCCGGGTCGGTCAGCAGCACACGGGCGTTGTGGATGACGCTGCGCATGACGGCTTCACCCAAGTCATCGGAAAGATTGTTTTCATCCGGCTTGCCGAAGTAGGTCTCCATGGCGTGACTCAGGGTATCAAAGGCACCGGAGATGACCTGCTTCATGGGAACGGACAGGGTATAGCTGGGGTCAAGGAAGGCAAAATCCGCCTGTGCGCCCCAAAGAGCGCCCTTGATTTTCTTTTCCTCGTGGGTGATGACGGCACCGTTATTCATCTCGCTGCCGGTACCGAACACCGTGACGATGGTGCCGAGGGGGATAAACTCCGTTGGAAATGTGTGCTTGGTGTTCTCCAGTTCCCAAATGTCCTCGTCCAGCTTCGCCTGTGCGGAGATGACCTTGCAGCAGTCGGAAACGCTGCCGCCGCCCACGGCGAGAATCAGATCGACGTGATTTTCACGCGCCAGCTTCGCGCCCTCCTGCACCTTGGCATAAGTGGGGTTCGACATGATACCGGAGAACTCCACGATGCGCTTGCCTGCGGCATTCAGGATACCCATGATCTCATCGTACACACCGTTGCGCTTGATCGAGCCGCCGCCGTAGGCCAGCATGACGGTTTCGCCGTAGTTCCCCAGCAGACAGCCAAGATACTCCTTGACGCCGCCCTTGCCGAAATACACCTTGGTCTTATTTTCAAAAATAAAGTTGTTCATGTTCCGTTATCTCCTGTTAGTTTTCAAACTTTGCCGCCCATTCTTTTACTTGCCGTTCTGAATCGGATACGCTGCTGCCCCGAATGGAAAGCGCCTCGTCGGCCAATACCGTTGCATCTGGCGCCAACTCCGCAATGCGGTTTAAGCTGTTCGCTCCATTGGAACTGCCGTTGTGGGAGAAAAACGGAATGATGGTTTTTCCGGACAGGTCATATTCCTCCAAGAAACTCCAGACCGGTGTTGGCAGGTCGTACCACCAAATTGGAAAGCCCAGATAGATCACATCGTAGCCTGCCATGACCTCTGGGTAGATATGGGTAGACAACGCCGGGCGAGTTTCATTGTTCAGTTCTGTCTGCGCACGGGAAGCGGTGGAATCGAAATCGTCGCCATAAGGCTCCTCGGTCAGAATCCGGAACAGATCTCCGCCGGTCTCCTCAGCAATCCAATCCGCCATCTGCTGACCGTTTCCCGACCATGAGAAGTAGGCTACCAGCACATTGCTGTTTCCACTGACCTCTGGTTCCGGGGCACGGTCGATAGCGGTATGGGAACCTCCCGTCAGGCGAAGCAGCGTGAATACGCCGCCAGCGATAATGACGAGAACCGCCGCAATGATGAACCAAGTTTTCTTTTTCATCTGTCATCCTCCATAGTTATTCCATTTGCCTTTCCCAAAAGGCAACGGCATCATCGATCCAGCCCTCGGCGCTGGTTCCGGTTCCAAGTCCAAAGCCGTGACCTAAGCCGGAATACACATGAAATTCTGTATCGATCCCGGCCTGCTGCATGGTTTCCAGCCGCGCCTGCATGACTCGCCAGTTAGCAATGCCGTCTTGGTCGCCGACACAGGCATAGGTGGGCGGGTCGCTTTCGGAATACTCGCTCAGCCCCGTGTACTGCATGATGACCGTACCGGGACGGGGCAGGTCGCCGCCGCCAAAAGCCTCCGGGCCGTAAGTACCCAGCCATGCCGCCATCCGTGCTCCTGCGGAACCGCCCCAGAGGGAGTAGCAGTCGGTGTCCACTTCCAACTCGTCCGCATGGTCGAAGATGAAGCGGATGGCTCTTGCCAGATCCTCACAGGCAGTCTGTGCGCCGGGGCGATAAATGAGAGCGAAGGCGTTGTAGCCCTTTTGGGAAAGCTCCAGCGCATGAGGGAAGCTGTCCTGCATGGCCCCCACATAGGCAAAGGCACCGCCTGCATTGCAGATGGCGAATTTCTCGCCGGGGATTCCCTTGAAGAAAAACAATCCTGTATCTTCTTTGGCAGGGTCAGCCGCCTTTTCCTCGTCGGTGTAGATGTCATAGAAGATGGTTTGGCCGTCCGCTGCCCGCTCTCGCAGGGTGTTCACGATTTCCACCGTTTCGTCTGGATCGATATGGCTGTAGTAGGTCAGTTGAAGTTCTTCCAGCGTGTCGCCGCTGTAGTAGGCATCCTCTACAGGGAACAGCAACCGTCCGTAAGAGCCGAACACTGGGTCATGCTTCACATCTTCAATTTTACTTTCCCTTGTAAATGCTGCCGGTTTGGGCGGCAAACTTTCCACCGTTTCCTGCGTTTCACGAGCGCCGCAGCCGCTCAGCAGAAGCACCGTGCAAAACAGCAGCGCTGAGAAATATCCAGATTTCATATCATCATCTGCCTTTTTCCGAACTTCTGCCTCTATTATAAAAAAGCAAGACTTCAAGAGAAGTCTCGCTTTGTTCATCAGTATATACCTTTGGGTTATAATCAGCCGTACAGTTCTTTGCTGATGGTTTTGGCTGCGTCCAAAAAGCGCTGCACTGTCGGTGTCGGCTCTGGCGAATGGAGAATGCCATAGGGAATGCTGTAATTCCATTCCACTGGGATTATCTTCAGAAGCGGATGGACAGTTGCCCAACCGGGAATCGCCAGCAAAACGTCATTGGTGTTCTCACAGCGGTTGAACACATCCATGTTGTAAAAGTCGAAATCTACGATATGGATCTGCGGATGGTGCTGCCAGAGGTCATCCCGGAGTTGATCCACATAATGGCTCCATCCCCGGTGCATCAGCATGAGATTTTCGCCATAAAGATCTGTGATCTGTAATTTATCCTTTGCTGCCAGTCGATGGTGAATGGAAACAGCACAGTGGAACGGGCCTCTGACAAGCTCCAGTCCTGCGCACCCCCGCAGGTGCAGCATGGTCTCATCAAAAATACCGCCTACTACATCAATGTTCTTTCCGAGATTTGCAAGGATCTCTCTCGCATTTTCCGGGGTGTTCTCAAAGGGGACGATCTGAAATTTGATGTCCGGGTGCAGCGTTTGAACTCTGGACCAAAGCTCCATCAAAAGCTGTGCAGGAGTCATGGGCGAGGAACCGATGCGGATGATGTTCTCATCCTCCTGCATGGCGTTTTTTGCCCGAGTCACGGAGTCCCGGCAATACTGGATGATATATTTGGCATCCTGGTACATAGAACGCCCAGCTTTTGTCAATGTCAGCCCACGGTGGCTGCGGTCGAAGAGCTTCACGCCGAGGGATTCTTCTAAAAGATTGATTTGCTTGATGACAGCCGTGGGCGTGATGTAGCTTTCTTCGGCAGCCTTGTTGAAGCTGCCTGCATCCGCCACACGGAGAAAAGTCTCAAGTTGTGGGTTATACATCACATCATGCCCCTTTCCTGTTTTTTACTTTGGGATTTGCGAGGATCACTTGGCTTTTTTGCATCAGAAGGAATTGCCCAGGAACGCCCGAATCGTTCTGCCCCCGGAATACGCCCGAGAGAACAGTATTGGTTGACCCGTCGTTCCGAAACGCCCCATTTATAAGAGGCTTCCCGAATGGAAATATAGCCGTTCATTGTGGCACCTCCGAAAGCGTAAAATTATTCAAATACATTATATACGAATATTCGTAGTTTTTCAAGTGTTGAGGCAGAACTGATGTAATAACCTTGAGTCATAGGATGCCGAAATCCAGTTGTTTAACGAATACCCCCAGTAATTCAACGATTACTCGGCTGTTTAACGATTACTCGGCTGTTTAACGATTACGGTGGTACAGAAAGCCGCAATCCTCGCAAAAAGCACGAAAGCCCGCCATAGAATTACTCTGCAGCGGGGTTCGCTTATGTGCCGAAATAGGCGAAAAGCCTTATATCAAGCGGTTTTGGGGTATAGAAAAATGCCACCGTAATTCTATCAAAATTACGGTGGCATTATGGTGCGGGAAACAGGACTTGAACCTGCATGAAGTTAGCCCTCACTAGAACCTGAATCTAGCGCGTCTGCCAATTCCGCCATTCCCGCAGAATGTGGATGGGGGTGGATTCGAACCACCGAAGTCGGTGACGGCAGATTTACAGTCTGCTCCCTTTGGCCACTCGGGAACCCATCCATATGAAATTTCTCTGTAACCCAGAGAATGGAGCTGGCGATGGGACTTGAACCCGCAACCTGCTGATTACAAATCAGCTGCTCTGCCAATTGAGCTACACCAGCATTGCTTACTTGGTAGCACCTGCGAAGTTCAAACCAGAAAGTAGACGACCCGGAAGGGGCTCGAACCCTCGACCTCCAACGTGACAGGCTGGCGCTCTAACCAACTGAGCTACCGGGCCACCTGAGAAAGTAGGCCTTCAGGGACTCGAACCCGGGACCGACCGGATATAAGCCGGTTGCTCTAACCAACTGAGCTAAAGGCCCATACGGAAGGGAAAAGAAGAAGGATGACCCCGTCGGGATTCGAACCCGAGTAGCCGCCGTGAAAGGGCGGTGTCTTAGGCCACTTGACCACGGGGCCATATTTCCCATCCGAAGGAGAGTAGTAGCTGTCGGGGTGAAGGGATTTGAACCCCCGGCCCCATGCTCCCAAAGCACGTGCGCTACCGAACTGCGCTACACCCCGTTCGCATTTCGCTTTTGGCGACGCTTAGTAATATACCGTATTTCCTTTCACTTGTCAACAACTTTTCTCAGAAAATCCAAACAAATTGTGTAGCAGGTAGCAAAACCGCAACATATATGGTATAATTTCAGCGCGAATCAGACTTTTTTGAAAGGGAATTTTATAGTGAAAAAAATAACGATATATACGGATGGTGCTTGCTCGGGCAATCCTGGGCCCGGAGGTTGGGGCGCTATCCTGATGTACAAACAAAATGCCAAAGAGCTTTCCGGCTATGAACCGGAAACTACGAACAACCGCATGGAGCTTACGGCGGCGATCCAGGCGCTGGATGCGCTCAAGGAACCCTGTGAGGTTGAACTGTACACGGACAGTGCGTACCTTTGCCGCGCATTTAATGAAAGATGGATCTATAATTGGATGCGCAACGGCTGGCAGACCTCTACAAAAAAGCCCGTGGAAAATCGTCCGCTTTGGGAGGCATTGCTGCGCCACACAAAAATGCATACGATTACTTGGATCAAAGTGAAAGGCCACAGCGACAACAAATACAACAACCGCTGCGATCAACTGGCAACCGGAGCAATTAAAGCCCATCAAGCTACAAACAAGGTTTAAACGGTTTAAATGGACTTTTTATCTGAAAAGCACATTACTATTCGTTAAACTTGTGTTTAACGAATAGTAATGTGCCGACTAACCTACTTCCCTGCGTCTGATTTTCGCTTAACGGCGAAGCGCATCCACCCAAATGTTCCAGGGAATCGTTTCGCCGCTTTCCGTCTGATAGGTTCCGGAAAACACATAATATGGGATCAATGGAGCATATGTTTGGAAAGAATTCAGCCCATAAATGGACTCGCTATATTCCAGGGTAACGGAATTCAGCACAGCGCTTTCGCAGTCCCAGCGTCCGCCGCTGCCAAGTTGCAGGTTCCCATGCCGCCTGGCAAATTCGTATGCGTCCTGTTCCGAAATAATGCCGACCGATTCACCGGTCTCTTCCAGCCGCACAATGTTGCAGTTTAATTCCGCAATCGCTTCTCCATAGAAGCTTGCGCTTACGAATGCGCTGCCCACAAGCTCCTCCTCTGGCATCCTTACCGGAATGGTCACGGTGATGCGCTCTGTTTCGTTGTCTTTAACAAAGGAAGCGTTTTCCACCGCAAAGCTCTCCCCAGGAAGCAGGAACGGCTCAAAAAACGCCTCCGTACGCGAAATGATCTCGGCTTCGCTCAGCTCCTTTCCAACCGCTGGCAAGGCTGAAGCGGACGTCTCCCCGCTTTGCGCATCAATTTCAACAGAATTGGCATATCTATACCAGCGCGCGCTCCAGCTTCCATGTTTCCGTATGCTCACATACACCGTATCGTCAGAATACGATGCGCCGTCCCAGTCGGGCGGCATGAGTGAATCTTCTTCCGGCTCGATTTCGAGCGCTGCAAGCACGATCTTCAACGTTTGCAAATAATCGCCTGCATATGTGCGCAATGGCGCCTCCCCCGCTGCATCGGAAAGTGGGATATTCAAAACGGTGTTTTCCGGGATCATACCGGTTGCATGCCGCAGAAGCCCATATGTTGAGCGCGCGTTTGCGGCATCGACTGCGGCAGGCACGCCGACCGAAAGCACGAGTGCCAAGCCGGCGCAGGCTGTGCGCCACTTTGCACGCGGCAGCTGCGCCGCGCAGAGCTTTCCCCACCAAGCGCGTCGGTAAAAGAGGCTGTCGCACAGGCGCAGTAGGCAGAATCCCAGCATCCCACCCAAAGCATTGGCAATCACATCGTCAATATCAGCTGATCGGCCGATGAAGTATTGAATCGTTTCAATCGCAAGCGTTGCACAAAAGGCGCAGAGCGAAACCTTCCAGAATCGATTGAACTTCCTTGGAAACACGAGTGGGAGCAACATCCCGAGCGGGACGAACAGCAGCACATTTAGCGTGACTTGAGAACCGAGGATGCCTTTTTCATCAAACATGGCAGCGAAAAGTTCGGAAAACGGTCGTAGATTGATATAGCGGGGCGCTCCACCTTCGTATTGCAGTGCATATTGGAGGTACTGTATGCCATAGAAAAAGACGGCATATAAAAGCAGAAGCAGGTATCCGCAAAATGCGTAGCACGCAATATGCCGTAAAATTGGAAGCTGCGTTCCACGCCTCCTCTGAAAAAGATAAATCACAAAGTAAATTAACGCCGCAGCAAGCGCTGCAATGAATATAAGCCCTGTGGAACCCGTCAAAAACGAGAGCGCAAATTCCAAAACAGAACCCCTTTCCCCATTCGTTTGCTTCATGGTAGCCGATTGGGAAATGGAGCGCAACAGGGCAGTGGCAGTGTTTACAAAGAATTTAGGAAAAGGAACATTAATAGGTGAACTTTGCTCCGATAAATAAGGATATTAATTGGTATTTCCTGCCTTTCGACGATTATCTTGCTAAAATCATTCGTATCTCTGTGATTTGCTCTCCGAGCATAATCTGCTGTTTAGTTCCGTCAAAGCGGAAACCGCATTTTTCGTAGAATTTTATTGCCCTGCTATTTTCCTCAAGGACCCATACAGCAATATTTTTATACTCGTCCAGCTTCTCAAGAGCCTGCGACATCAGTTTATAACCAACGCCCTGATTATAATATTCTTTCAGAATGTATATACTGAATACTTCACCTGTTTTGGACAAGGTGTCGTCACGATAAGCACCATACCCGATGAAACCGACAATCCTATCATCGTCTTTTGCCACGAGAATATTGTCCAACCAACGGAACGCAATTTTTGTGCATTTTTTCAGTGTGAAGTTATCAAGATACGTCCGATTAACGATCCCCGAATATGCCTCATGCCACGATTTCCAGTGAACATAGGCTTTTCCTTTTATTTCATCTTCTGATTCCATTGGCTTTATCGTAATGCTCATGGCTATCTCCCAAAATCACAATTTATAACCCTAATTTCAAATATAATATAAAAATTGGACACCAACCGCGATACCCACTGTATCAAGATTGATGTCCTGTTATGGTCTGGGTGAGAAGATTCGAACTTCCGGCCTCTTGAACCCCATTCAAGCACGCTACCAAACTGCGCCACACCCAGAAAGCTATGATCCGATTTTCTCGAACCTTGAATATAGTAGCATTCCGGCGTGTATTTGTCAAGTGCTGTTCTCAGCGAACATGGAGATGTTTTTGAAGGGCCAAGGAAAAGAGCGCGCGGTTTGACCGCGCGCTGCGTATGTCTAGAGCAGGATGCAGATCAGCCCGTTGCAGCCTTCGTTCACCATGCGCTGCAACGTTTCCTGAAGGCGCTGCTGCACTTCATCCGGTAAGCGATTCACCTTTCCAGTCATCCCCTCTTTTACGAGGTCGCAGAGCGGTTTCCCGAAGATGTTCGTGTTCCAGATGCCAGCAGGGTCTTTCTTTGCCGCATCCAATAGGTAAGAGAGAAATTCCTCCGCCTGGTCCTCCGTGCCGACAAGCGGGGAAACCTCGGATTCAATATCCACCCGGATCATGTGAAGCCCGGTTGCCTTTGCGTGCAGCCGCACGCCAAAACGGCTCCCCTGCTGCATAATTTCCGGTTCGTCAAGCGTCATTTCATCCATTGCGGGCGGAACCATGCCGTAGCCTGTGCGGTAGGCTGCGTCGAGCGCGCCGCGCAGGCGGTCGTATTCCCGCTTTGCTGCAACGAATTCCTTGATGGAGGCGATGAGGTGCGCGTCGTCGCGGATCTCGTATCCACAGGCTTCGCCGAGCACCGTATAGAAGAGGCTGCTCTCCGGCCGGAGATCCACCTCGATTTCACCGCTGCCAAGCGCGACCCGTTTCACGAGCGGTGCTTCAAAGCCCTCAATGCCGGAGAGTGATTCTGTCAACTTTGCGTAATCGCGCATCCGCGTAAGCTGCTTGGAAGCGGCATTGATCGGCTCCATGATCCTTTGAATCAGCCAATGCTCCGAATCGAGCGCGCTGATCCATTCCGGAAGCGCCACATGCACCATGCGGATCGGGAACTCCATGAGCACAAGCTCCATCAGGTCGTAAAACTCGGCCGCGGACATCTGCATTACGTCCGCCGCGCGCACAGTCGCGTCGTATTTCTCCTGCATGGACATAGCAAGCGCAAGGGTTTCCGCATCGTTCGGGTGCGTGCTGTTGAGCACGATCACAAATGGTTTGCCCTGTTCTTTGAGTTCTCGGACGACGCGTTCCTCCGCCTCCACATAATCCTCGCGGTCAATCTGCGTGATGCTGCCGTCTGTGGTCAGGACGACGCCGATGGTGGAATGCTCCGTGATGACCTTGCGTGTACCGATCTCGGCCGCTTCCTCAAAGGGGATGTCATGGTCATGCCAAGGCGTACGCACCATGCGCGGCATGTCATTTTCGATGTGGCCGACCGCGCCGGGCACCATGTAGCCGACGCAATCCACCATGCGCACCCGGATGGACGTTGTGTCGCTGATCTTGAGTTGCGCCGCTTCGTTGGGCACAAACTTGGGCTGTGTCGTCATGATGGTCCGGCCCGCTGCGCTTTGGGGCAGCTCATCCGTCAGACGCTCTTTCGCATGCGGGTCCTCCATCCCCGGCAGCACGAGAAGATCCATGAACCGCTTGATGAAGGTCGACTTTCCCGTGCGGACGGGGCCAACCACGCCGATGTAGATGTCTCCATTCGTCCGCTCCGCGATGTCGCGGTATAATTCAGTCCTGTCCATTCAGGTGTCCTCCCCACTGTTATAAATCGACTAGTGAAGTATATGTACAGCGGGAAAGAAACATGCCCCCATTCCATGCGGAAGGAGGCATTTTCAAGCATTGCCTGTTTGCGCTTTAAACCGGCGCGTTCTTTGTGCGCTGGCGCACGATAAGCCGGATGGGCGTGGCGGTCAGGCCGAAGGACTTGCGGATATAGTTCTCTAAATACCGCTTATAGGAAAAATGCATGATCTCTGGCTCGTTTACGAACAGCACGAACGTCGGCGGCTTAGCCGACACCTGCGTTGCGTAGTAGATCTTGAGGCGGCGGCCCTTGTCGGAGGGCGGCTCCGTGATCATCACGGCCTCGGATACGATGTCGTTAAGCGTGCCGGTGGAAACGCGCATGCAGTTTTGTGCATAGGCGAAATCCGCCTGCTCCATCACCTTGTTGACGCGCTGCCCACTCACGGCGGAAATGAAAAGCATCGGAACATAATCCATAAACGCGAGGTCGACTGCAAGCTTCTTTTTAAATTCGTTCATCGTATGGGTATCCTTTTCGATGAGATCCCACTTGTTGATGATGAGGACAGAGGCTTTGCCTTCCTCATGGACATAGCCCGCAATGCGCACATCCTGCTCGCTCAGACCTTCCGCCGCGTCGATCACAATAAGGACAACGTCCGCCCGGCGAATCGCGCCGAGCGAGCGAATCACACTGTACCGTTCGATGCTTTCATCCTCGATCGCGCGCTTGCGCCGGATTCCCGCCGTATCGACGAGCATATAATCCCGCCCCTGATAGGTAAACGGCGTATCGATCGCGTCGCGCGTCGTTCCCGCAATGTCGCTCACAATAGTACGTTCCTGGCCAAGCAGCGCGTTCACCAGGCTGGATTTTCCGACGTTCGGCTTCCCCACCACCGCGATGCTCGTGACCTCCGGATGCTCGTCCTCCGGGTTTTTATCGAAATAAGAGACGACTTCATCCAGCAGATCGCCAATGCCAAGGCCCTGCTCTGCCGAGATTGCGACCGGCGCGCCAATTCCAAGCTCGTAGAAATCGTAGACAGAATCCGTGTATTTGATATGGTCGACCTTGTTTACGCCAAGCACAACAGGCTTGCGCGAGCGCCGCAGCATTTCCGCGACCTCCGCGTCCGCCGCCGTGATGCCTTCACGCCCATCCACAAGGAACACGATCACATCCGCCGTTTCGATTGCAAGCTCTGCCTGGCGGCGCATCTGTGTGCTGATGATGTCGTCCCGCTCTGGCTCGATGCCGCCTGTGTCCACCAATGCGAAGTTGTAATCCAGCCACGCTGCGTCGCCATAGATGCGGTCGCGTGTAACGCCGGGCGTATCCTCCACAATAGCGATGCGCTTCCCAACAACCTTATTAAAGAAAGTGGATTTTCCCACATTGGGCCGGCCCACAACCGCAACCAGTGGTTTTGCCATATAATTTACCTCATTTCAATTTTGAGTTATCATTCTTCCAACAAGCGGAACAGTTCTTCAACGAACAGCGCCCCATCGCTCGCGCAAAGCGGGATTACCCGCGCGCCGAGCCGCTTTTCCAGCCCTGCCAAACGCTCGCCGTCCAAAAATACGTCCTCCCGCTCCCGCAGCGTGTCATCCGGCAGGAGCAAAGTTTTGCTAATAAGTTTTCCTGCGAGCTGCGCCGCAAGGTCGCCTGCCGTCATGAGGCCGCTCACGGTCACGGTCTGCCCGAAATACGCGTTTTCGATGCGGTGCAACGTGATGCGGACACCATAGGGCGCGAGCAGTTTAAACAGCGGCTGCAAAAATGGGAACGCGGAAGCGCCGGTTGCCGCATCGACCGTAACCGGGCTTTTAAGCGGCGTTTGCTCACGCAGCGCTTCGCGGAATTCAGCCTCAAATTTGCGCAGCAGGCCAACGCCGTTTTCAATTTGCGGAAAATCGCCATAGGCTGCATATGGCGGAAGCGGAAGCTCCGCGATAGAGTACATTTCATCCGAAGCGTATGCAAAGCTGCCGCTGGTTTGCACTAACGCTTTTGCATTGCAGGTTTCCACCATGTGGATCGCATCCCGTGCTTCTTCCCGGGTGAGCGTCCGGAGCGGATAAAGCCCTTCCCGATACCGCGTAAGGCCCACGGGAACCACTGCCACGGATTGCGCCGCTGGTGCGAGCGCCAGCAGATCGGCAAGCGTTTTTGAAAGGATTTCCCCATCGTTCAGGCCCGGGCAAAGTACGATCTGCGCATGGAACTGCATGCCTTCCTGCTTGAGCCGGTTCAGCCGTTCCAGGATGCGCACGGCGGTTGGGTTGCGCATCATCGCCTTGCGCACTTCGCCATCTGTCGCATGTACGGAGATATACAGCGGGCTGACACGGCGCTTGAGGATGCGCGCAAACTCTGCGTCGTCAATATTCGTAAGCGTAACATAGTTGCCCATAATGAGCGAAAGCCGCCAATCGTCATCCTTTACGTGGAGAGTACTGCGAACGCCCTTGGGCATCTGGTCGATGAAGCAGAACACGCAATGATTTTTGCAGCTTTTGAGCGGGCTCATGAGCCCGCTTTCAAAGTTGAGGCCAAGCGGCTCGTAAAGCTCCTTCTCCACATCGGCAAATATGCTTTCGCCCTCCGGCGTTTCAAAACAAATCTCCAACGACTCTTTTGTGGTGAGCTGCTCATAGTCGATCACGTCAAGCACGTCTTCCCCATCGATGGACGAAAGCGACCAACCCGGCTCCACGCCAAGCTCCTGCGCGATCGAATCCGGATCCACGGCCGTGATCAAATGTTTCATGCAATCCCTTCCCCACCATAGTAAATCCTGTTTGATTATATCATGCCGCATCCAATTCTGCCATACCCGGTTTCTTTTGCGCAAACGCCGCGTTCATGCTATACTTGCCCCATGGAACGCAATACGATTCATCATGAAATCCCGCCCGTATACGACGCGAACTCCCGCGTCCTCATCCTCGGGACGATGCCTTCTCCCAAATCCCGCGCGGCGGGGTTCTTTTACGGACATCCGCAAAACCGGTTCTGGGGTGCGCTTTGCGCTGTGCTCGACGAACCGCTGCCTCGGTCTGTGGCAGAGAAAAGAGCGATGCTTCTGCGCCGCGGCATCGCCCTTTGGGATGTGCTGGCTTCCTGCGAGATCGCGGGCGCTGCGGACAGCAGCATCCGGAACCCGGTTGTGAACGATTTTTCGCCTATTTTTGCAGAGGCGGACATTCGCGCCGTATTTACGACTGGAAAAACCGCCGCAAGGCTTTATAAACGCCTTTGCGGGAAGGAAAGCATCTGTCTCCCCTCCCCAAGCCCTGCGAATTGTGCTTTGCCGATGGAAGCACTTGTGGAGGAGTACCGGGCTATCCTGTCATATCTCGATCCGAATGCAAAGAGAACATGACTGGTGGCAAAGCGCTCCGCACTGGAAAATATTGCATAGCGCTGCAAAGGCCTGTCATCCGCGGAGCGTAGAACCCTTTAAATTCCGAGCGCCTTTGCCCATTCGCTTTCCTTAAAGCCGGCGAGCACGAAGGTTTCTCCGATCAAAAGCGGGCGCTTTACAAGCATACCGTCCGTTGCGAGCAGCGCAAGCTGTTCTTCTTCCGTCATTCCGGGCAGCTTATCCTTTAACTCCATGTTTTTATAGAGGAGGCCGCTGGTGTTGAAAAAACGTTTGAGCGGCAATCCGCTCCGCGCATGCCAGGCCTTGAGTTCCGCAAGCGTTGGCCGGTCGAGCTTGATGTCGCGCAGTTCATATGAAATTCCGTGGTCATCCAGATAGCGCTGCGCTTTTTGACAGGTGCTGCATTTAGGGTAGCATACAAAGAGCATAGGGAGTCTCCTTTTTATTAAGAATCATTTTTTCTATTTTAACACAACAAATGTATGGCGCAAACAAAAAGCCAAAGGCTTCGCCTCTGGCTTTTGAAAACTGTGCTGTTAATGAAATGCTGGCGGATTCCTGGGTGAGTCCTGAAAGAACGATGACTCGGCGGGAGAAGGTTCCGACATGCTGAAATACATCTTCGCAGCTTTCGTTGTGCCGAAATCCTGGTTTGAGCCCGTATCCTGAACCTTGTTGAACGCGTCCCGGAACATGCTGTTGTGCGCTTCCTCCCGGTTGAGAAGGAAGTCGATCGTCTCCCGGACGTTTTTGTCGTTGATTTGCCGGTACAGATACTCATAGACAACCTTCGCACGCTGCTCGGACGCGATGTTGGAAAGAAGATCCGCGCAAAGATCGCCGGTCACGGTCACATAATCGCTCGTCCAAGAATATCCGGAGGCATTGAGCAGCCCCGGATTCAGCCCGAGCAAAACATGCGTTTGGATCTCGCCGGCCGGGACGGACGCAGCGTCCACATCATGCCCGTTAAGCAGATTGATCGTCTGCGCGACCATCTCCATATGGCCAAGCTCTTCCGCAGCAATGTCAAGGAACAAGTCTTTGATCGCCGGATCCTTAATGCGGAAGCTTTGGGATATGTATTGCATCGCAGCCTTCAGTTCTCCGTTTGCGCCGCCAAGCTGCTCCTGAAGCAGCGCTGCATATTGGGGGTTCGTTCCATCTACGGCCACAGGATGGAATAATTGCTTTTCATGCTTAAACATTTTACAACACTCCTTTTTGCCTTAGGATGCGCCGGAAAAAACAAAGCATGCACAGAAAATCATTTGTCTGCAAGCAGGCGGAAACGCATGACTACGGGTTCATGATCCGAATAGCGGTAACCGGTATTCACGGTTTCATAGCCAGCGCATTCGACATTGTCTGAAATGATGAAGCCGTCAAGCGTGACGGTGTAGGTAACGCCCGGCACATACGCCATGTCCGCGTTTCTTGCGCTATCCCAAAGCGCCGCGCGCTCCGATTCGTTTAGCGCGTCGATGCAGAAGGCGAAGTGCTCTGGCAGGCTCTCCCGTGGAAATGGATATGCCCAGGAAGCGCGCTCCTCCCCATCGTCCGCAAGCGCCTTGAGATCATGGTTGAAATCGCCTCCGCAAATCACGTAATTACCGGCAGCATACTCACGTGCCATGTCTTCGCAGAGCATGCTGATCTGCCCTTCCCGGATCTCATCGGAGTTCCCGTAGGCTGACATATGCAGCGTAAGGATCACAAGCTCCCTCCCATTTTCTACCGGGATGCGCGACACGCTGTAGCAGCGGTCCAAATCAAAAAACTTCGTGATTGAGGTAGAGATCGGGAAACTCCTGCGGACGCTCTGCACAATGGGAAAGCGGGAATACAGCACGAGCCCGGAGCTGCTCTTGCCATGCGGTTCCGCGAAGGGATACGCTAAAAATGCGGAATCATAGTTTACCGCAAACGCGGAATAATATTCCCGCAGCATTTCGCTCAAAAGCGCATACTGATCTATATGGTAGCTGCGCGTTGAGTCAAGATCCACCTCCTGAACCAGCGCAAAGTCTGGTTCGAGCGATGCGATGAGCTCTGCGGCGCCGGATACGGTTTCGATCACGCTTTCTTTGCTGGCCGCCCAGGAGGATTTCCCGCCATCCATGAAGAAACTATACTCCGGCGTATAAGCACCAAAACCAATATTATAGGTCGCAGCGGAATATTCCGTGCCGACCTGTAACGCGCAGTCAGGATCCTTCGGAGCCATTTCCGGCTCCGCTATAGCGAGCTCCTGCAGGTCTGGGATGCGGGCATAACTTAAAAAAAGGTATGCTGCGTATCCAGCGGCGATTAACAGGACTATGCCGCAAAAGATCCCAACGATTTTCAGCGCTTTCTTCATCCATGTGTGCCTCGCTTTCATGTATATGTGATTACAGTATAGCACGTACCGTTCAAAATTGCCGCCCTGTTTTAAGAATGAACGCCTTGGAATTCACGATTGCTGGATGAAATTAAAAAAGCTAGGTAGAACCTAGCTTTTTCTTGGTCGGGGCGACTGGATTTGAACCAGCGGCCTTTTGGTCCCGAACCAAACGCGCTACCAAACTGCGCTACGCCCCGAAAATGGAGCCAATGTGGGGACTCGGACCCCAGACCTGCGCATTACGAGTGCGCTGCTCTACCAACTGAGCTACATTGGCTCGTCATGCACATCGTGCATCAACGGTTTCTTATTATAGCAGACAAATCAAATTCTGTCACTAGGTTTTTTCAAAAATTTTTAGCACGCTCCCAAAGTCAGTGGTATGCTCGCGCCGTCGCCTGCGCATGACGTACCTCGTCCTGCGTGATCAGCCGGGTCACCTCAAACTCATCCACACGCATGTGATGATCTGCCTGAACATAGATAGTCCGGCCGTTCAACGGGGGCAGGATTGGCATTTGCGGCTGGGAATGCTCCGCTATGATTCCCGCGATGTGCGGATGAACCCGAAGCATATAATCGCAGGTGGAATCCGTGCCGAGCATGCGCATAAGCTGCTTGCGTGCCTTCAAAACGACGGTTTCATGGGAAAGCACCTTCCCATCCCCTCCGCAATACGGGCAGGGAGATTGCAGTGTGTGAGAGATGCACTGGCGTGTCTTTTTGCGCGTCATCTCAACGAGGCCAAGCTGCGTGATGCCAAGCACGTTGGATTTTGTACGATCCTTTTGCAGCTCCGCCCGCAGCGTTGCAAGTACGCGCTCCTTATCTGCGATCTCATCCATGTCGATGAAATCCACAATGATGATGCCGCTGATGTCCCGCAGACGCAGCTGGCGCGCAATCTCCTTCGCGGCCTCACAGTTCGTGACGGTGATCGTCTCCTGGAGATTGTCTGTGCCTACGTATTTGCCCGTATTCACATCGATCGTGGTCAGGGCTTCCGTTTGGTCGATGATGATATAGCCGCCGTTTTTCATCCAAACCTTGCGAGCGAGCGCCTTCTCAATCGCGCTTTCCAGGCCGAGCAGGTCGAACATATCCGGGATCCCCTCATAAAGTTCTACCCGATCGCGTAGCGCGGGAGAAAGAATTCCCGCAACGACCTGAACTTTTTCATAAAATTCACGGTCATTGATCACAAGGCGCTTGATGTCCGGCGTAAAGAGATCCCGGATTGTGCGGAATACGAGCGGCTCCTCCGCATGGATCAGGCGCGGCGCGCTCACGCGTTTGCTCTTCTGCTGGATGCGCTCCCAAAGGCGGGCGAGGAACTGCATATCCGCCTGAAATTCGTCTTCGCTCTTCCCCTCCGCCGCCGTGCGGACGATCACGCCCATTTTGTATTCCGCGGTAATGCCCTCGAGGATATTCTTGAGGCGCGTCCGTTCCCCCTCATCCTCAATGCGCCGGGATACGCCGACATAGTTTACGCTTGGCATGAGCACGAGCGTTCGCCCCGGAAGGGTGATGTTCGTCGTGACTCGGGCGCCCTTTGTGCCGACGGGTTCCTTCACGATCTGTACCATGACTTCCTGCCCAGGTTTCACAATATCCTTGATATTGAGCGGCGCAGTCTTGATCTCGCTCTGCTGCCCATGGAACGTAAAATCGGAGCGGTCGATCTGAATGTCCCCCGCATAAAGAAAAGCGTTGCGTTCAAGGCCGATGTCCACAAACGCGGCCTGCATGCCCGGCAGGACGTTCTGGACGCGCCCCTTGTAAATATTGCCGACCAGGCGTTCCCGCCCCCTGCGTTCAATATAGATCTCGCTTGGGGAACCGTCCTCAAGCAGAACAACCCTTGTTTGATACGGGTTAATGTCAACGATGATCTCTTTCTCCACAGGTTTATGCGCTCCTAAATGAAAATCGTTAATACGCCCTTATTCCGGACGTTTGAATTCAGAAATCGACTGCGGCAGCGCAGGCATGACGGAACCATGCGCGGAATAGATCGCTTTTCGGTGTACGCGGTAAGAGAACGTACAAGGGCATACGTCAGCGAGCGCACCAAGCAGGAGGTCGATGTTCAGGCTCCCCTTCGCATCCGCTACGCCAAAGAGCGCAAGCACCAAACAGCCGTCAGCCGAACGGCTGAAATTGTATCGCAGCATCATCGGGCGAATGTCTACCGTCTTCATGCCGCTCTTGGTGCGCTTTTCCACAAAAATAGGCCCGGAAGCCAACTTGCCGAACGCTGTTTCCAACGCTTTGATACTAACAGCATCCTCCGGGAAAAAGCGAATTTCATATTCCGCCGCCGCCATGAGGGCAGTCAATGCCGGGAGCCCGTCTTCGGCCGCCAACGCTTCCAAGATGCGGAATCCCGAGGGAAGCGTGGCATTTACCGCAGCCCGAAACGCTTCCGGGCCCATATCCTCCGCAAGCTTTATGTCAAACCATTCCGCTTCGCTGGTGTAACCAAGGGAAAGCGCTGTTGCAAAAGAAAGCTGCGGATGTGGGTTAAACCCCTGAGAATACGCAAGCGGTACATTTGCGCGGCGGAACGCTCGCTGAAACGTGCGCTGAATATCAAGATGGGAAACGAAGCGAACCGCTTCCCCTTTTTCAAACCTTGCAATAATCCGCATACTTTTCTCCAAAACAACCGTTGCAGCCAGCACGGCAATCCTTCGTCGTTACCGCTGCGTTTGCACGCGAAAGTTCGCGCATCAGGTAAGCTTCCGTCACCAGCATGTCAATGTGCCCCCAGGGGAGCGGCTCGCCTGGCGTGCGCCTCCGGTGCGCGTATTCGGCAGGATCAAGCCCACTCTCTGCGAAAGCAGCCTCCCATGCGCTTTGCTTATAATGCTCGTCCCAGGAATCAAAGCGCGCACCATGGCAGTACGCATGTTCCAGCACATCCGCCAAGCGGCGGTCGCCGCGCGCAAACACGGCCTCCAGCACGCTTATGTCCGGCGCGTGATAGGAAAACTCTGCTCCTCGGATCCCTTTGAGCGCAGCGCGCAGGAATTTCTGCTTTTCAACGAGCGTTTCCTTGCGATCCTGTGGTTCCCACTGAAACGGGGTGAAGGGCTTTGGTACAAAGGAGGATGCGCTGACAGAAAGGCGCAGGCCCTTGCCGCGCTTCTCCTTCGGCATGCTGTAAAACAGCGCTGAGACCTTGCGGGCAAGGTCGGCAATGCCAAGCAGATCCTCCTCGGTCTCCGTTGGGAGGCCGATCATGAAATAAAGCTTTACGCTGTTCCAGCCCGCCTCAAACGCATCCTTTGCGGCGCGCAGCAGGTCTTCTTCCTGCACTCCCTTGTTGATGACGTCACGCAGTCGTTGGGTTCCAGCTTCCGGCGCAAACGTCAGTCCCGCTTTGCGGACAGACTGCATGCGTTCGAGGTCATCCTTAAGGAACGAATCAATGCGCAGGGACGGGAAAGAGATTGAGACGCGCTTCTTTTCGAATTCATCTAGAATTTCCGGAACGAGCGCGTGAATGTCGGAATAGTCGCCGGAGCTGAGCGAAAAGAGTGAAACCTCGTCATATCCCGTACAGGAAATTAATGCACGAGCCTGCTCCATGACGGTTGCGCGCGTGCGCTCCCGGATCGGACGATAGATAAAGCCCGCCTGGCAGAAACGGCAGCCGCGCGTGCAGCCGCGGAACAGCTCGAGCGCAATGCGGTCATGCACGATGGACATATATGGCACGACCGGCTCCCCAATGTACGGCGCATGCTCCAGATCCTTCAGCACACGGCGCACAATATGCGCAGGCGCGCCCGGCTCGGTTGTCTCTATACGCGTGAAGCGGCCCGCAGCGTCATATACGGCCTCATAAAAGGAAGGGACATAGATCCCCGGGATCCGTGCAAGCGCGCGCAGCAGGGCGGGCTTGTCCATTCCCTGGCGTTTCGCTGCAAGCACCGCGTCCGCAAACTCACCGATGAGTTCCTCCCCATCTCCGATCAGGAACGCATCCACAAATGGGGCGAGCGGTTCCGGATTGCAGGCGCAGGGGCCTCCGCATACGATGAGCGGCACGCTGCTGTTCCGGTCCTTCGCGCGAAGCGGGATGCCGGAAAGGTCGAGCATGGTCAGGATGTTCGTATAACACATCTCATAGAGCAAGGAAAAACCGATGACGTCACATTCCGCAAGGGGACGCTTCGTCTCCAGCGTAAACAGCGGCGCACTGGCCTCGCGCAACGCGCGCTCCATATCCGGCCACGGCGCAAAAACGCGCTCGCAGATCGTATCCTCGCGCGCGTTTAAAACATGGTATAGGATGCGGGAACCCAGGTGGGACATGCCGATCTCATAAACATCGGGAAACGCGAGCGCGAAGCGCAACTCCGCATCTTTTTTTTGCGTCATATTCAACTCGCCACCCATATAGCGTGCAGGTTTTTCGACGGACGAGAGAATACGATCGAGTAACTGAGAATCCAAAACGCCCTCCATGCGGTATTTTTATCTTATCTAGTTTAACACTGAATCCACGGAAGGTCAATGTAACTTTAAGATTGCACGCAGCGTTGCATGCATGCCAAGGCGCGCGATCCCATCTAGAAGCTCCGCCTCACTCAGGCGGCCGGTTTCCTCCATCACGTCGTTGAGCACAAGGATATAAACGAGGCCGCGCGGGTCAGTGAACGAAAGCGCCTCCTGCCCCTCGACGGTTTCGTGCAGCGCGACGAAACGCACTGGGAGCGCCCCGCCGGAACGCATGGTTTCAAAGCGGCGCAACATGCCGTCCACGCGCGCTTCCCTGTTCCTGCGGCTTTCCCGCAGGGCGGCTAGCAGCAGGAAAAATCCCATAATGAAAAGCATTGCACGCAAATCTTCCTGCACTGGGAGAAAAACGCCGCAGGCAATCGCGGCGCACCCGGCGGCTACCCCGGTAAACAAAAGCAGCAGCGATGCGCGGCGCGGTGGGAGCAGGCTGCGCAGCAAAGATTCCGCCATCCGGCCACCGTCAAGCGGAAGGGCTGGGAGAAGGTTGATCACACCCAAAAGCGCATTGATACGCCCGAACTGCGCAATTAACGCATGTCCCGGAAGCTGCAACCCTTCGCTGGTGCAGAGCGCGCCGCAGGCTGCGCTGGTCACAAGGCTGAACAACGGCCCGGCAGAAGCGATGGCAAGCTCGTCCCACCGGCTCCCGATGCGTTTTTCGATGCGCGCGACAAAGCCGAAGGGTTGCAGTTCGATGCGCTTGATGCGGTATCCCATCGCGCGGGCCGCAAAGGCATGGCAAAGCTCATGCAAAAACAGTGCCAGCAGGTTGAGAAGCAGCGCGCCCGGCCGGCCGGCCAGCAACGCATACAGCACGGGCAGGAGCACGAGCGGGCTGCATTCAATCTCCGCGTTTCCGATGCGTCCGAGCCGCATCAGACGGTTTCTGCCGGCAAGGAAAAGTATCCGGCGGGATTTTCCGGCTTCCCTTTGACGGAAAGACCGATGTAAAGCGTACCGCCCGCTTCGATCGAGCCAACATAGTCGCTCCCGAGCAGGGGCTGCCCCATCTCCACGCTGATTCCAGCAAGGCCGTAAAGATAAAGCTCCTTATCGTCCTTGGAAACGATGCGCACATAGCTGCCAAGCTCTTTGTCTGAGCCCGTTTCCTTAACACTGCCCTCCAGGCAGGCCGTTACGTTTTGCTCTGCATCTGCCGTTAATGCGAGGAGCGTGCCATCCCGCAGCGATTCGCTCCCGCTGGCGTCGATTGGCGGCTGCATTTTGCCGCTGCTGGAGAACACTTCCAGAATGCCGGGAAGTTCGACAAATTTCAGTTTACCGAGCATTTCGTCGAGCTCGCTTTCCTCGCTCACCGCGTCCTTGACCGTTTGCAGCGCGCTGTCTGTCGCAGGTGCGCCGATCCATTTCAGCAAAAGCACCAGCGCGCATGCGGCGGCGCAGATGCCGCACTTGATGAGCATGGAGGTCGCGTCAAACGGCTGTTCCTGCGCTGTGCGTTTGTGTTTGGCGCGCGCCCCCGCGCTGCGGCGCGATCCGGTGCTTCTGCCGGCCCATGCACGCGGTGCGCGTACCGGAAGGTTCGTTTCTTCCGGTATGAATCCTGATAATTCGACTCGACTGCGTTTTTCTTCCATAATAAAACAACACCTCCCGCGCGGTAGAGTATATGCGCGGGAGATGCGTTTCAGCAACAATGCGCTTTATTTTTTGACCGGCCGGCGCATGCAGACGTTTTCAACGATGCCAACCGCGATCATATTTGTGAGCAGATTGGAGCCCCCGTAACTTAAGAACGGGAGCGGGATACCGGTGACAGGCATGAGGCCCATCGTCATGCCAATGTTCTCAAATACGTGCGCAAGCAGCATGCCGATCACACCAGCGACCAAGCAGGTGCCGAAGTTGTCCTTCGCCTTGAACGCGATCCAGAGCCAACGGAACACCAGAAGAAAGTAAAGCAGGATGATGAGCGTTCCGCCGATGAACCCAAGGCCTTCTACAATGCCCGCAAAAATAAAATCCGTGTGCCGCTCTGGCACAAAGCGCAGCTGCGCAAGCGTCCCGGAGCTGAAATAGCCCTTCCCATAAAGCTGGCCTGAGCCAATGGCGATCTTGGATTGAAAGACGTTGTAGCCGCTGTTGGAAAGATCCAAGCTCGGGTCGAGGAACACGTCGATGCGGTAACGCTGATCGTCGCTCATCACAAAAAAATACGCGAGCGGGAGCCCGGCCGCAAGCACGCCTGCCGCCGCGACGATGTAGCCCCAGCCGATGCGCGCAATAAACAGGGTGAATACGAGGATGCAAATATAAACGAACGCCGTGCCGAAGTCCGGCTGGAGCATAACGAGCACCGTCGGAAGGCCGCAGACTGCTACGGCAAACAGGATGGACTTAAACGAGCGGAGCCGCCCGTGATCCCGGTCCATACCTTCGGATACGATCTTTGCGAGGAACACGATGATGCAGATCTTGCATAGCTCGGCTGGCTGGATCGCGCGGTCGATCGCCTCAAAAACAAACCAGCCCGAAATGCCGCGCGTTTTTTCTACCGTAAATAGGATGAGCAGAAGCGCAACGTTGCCGATATAGGCGTATTTGATGAGGAGTTTGAAGAAGCTGTAATCGAAAACGATCACGATGAGGAACGCCGCTACGCCGACGAGGAAATTCACGCCCTGGCGCTGCACATAGTTGAGGTTGAGCTTCTCAATGTAATCGCTCACGGAGGCCTCATCCCCATCGAAGGGTGAGGCCATGATGCTGGCAATGCTAATGAGACCGATTGCGACCAATGCCAGGACGAGGGCGATGGTGACCCAGTCTATTTGTTTGAGCAGCTTCCGATCGAGCATAAAAGCGGGTTTCCTTTATTCTTCTATTCTTCCGCGGCAAGGTTAAACAGTGTTTTCATCTGTTCAAAGATCGCCTTGTATTTGTCGGCCGTTTCGCTGTAAACAATGGGCCGATTCACGCGGGAGACAACCTGCACTGTGTCGCCGCGCAGGAGCTTATCAAGCGCCATCACCGCTTCCGCCGCAGCTTCATAATACGGCTCGATGCACAGCGCATAGATGTCGTTGTCGTTAAACAGATCGTAATTGTCGTCGCTCAGGCCATTGCAGAACACCGTGATCGTGATCTGTGTCAAAAGCCCCGGGTTCGGCGTAGGCTGCGGTGTCGCGCCCGGCGCAAGGGTCGGTTCCGGCGTAGGGCTTGGCGTGCCCTCCGTGCGGAAGATCCGCTGTGCCTCAGAACGCGCCCTGATCGCAATGGAAGCTGCCCCGCTATCCGCTACGTACATGCCCTTGACGTCCCGGTTATAGAGCAGGTAGGCTGCAAGTTCATCAATGGCGCCCTGTTCGTCGGCAGCCGTCCTGTTGAACGTTTCTACGCGGAACTGTGGATAAGCCTCTGCGATGGAAGCGGAGAATGCCGCATAGCATTCCGTTGTATCCGTCCCATAAATCAGGATACGGCCGGATTTTAGGCTGCGTTCCGTCATGCGTTCGGCGAGGCCGCGGGCAAGTTCATCGTAATATTCGGACGTATCTGCGACGATATTCGCGGCAAGCCCCTCCGCAGAGCAAGCGTAATATGGGACGACGACGTGCATCCCGCTTTCCGCCGCGCGGGCGACGGCCGTGTCGCTCGTGCAGGTTGGGTCGAACACAAGGAGCGCGTTTACGCCATCCGCAATCGCTTCTTCCACAGCGGAAAGCATGCCTTCCCCGGCGCTTGCGCGGTACACCTTTGCCGCATAAGAGAGGTTTTCAGCGGTATGCAGGAAGCCGTACATCGTCATGTAGGCGCGCTCGGAGCCGTCGTCGTCGATCACAAGGCCGATCAGATCAAATCCTTTTCCGGAAGCGCCCGGTGTACCCGTATCCGTTTGTCCGGGCGTTTCCGCAGGTGCTTCGGTTTGGGGCGGGGCGGCAGCCTCCTCCGGGCCTTTCGCGCAACCGCAGCAGGCAAAAAGCAGCGCGGCCGCAAGCAGGAGCGCGATTCCTCGCTTCATGGCATTCCTCCTAAAGATAGAACGAATCTAGGTTTTACCTAGATGTATTGTACAGCATTTCCCCCAATCTGTCAGCCGATCGGGGGAAATTAACAAAAGGGTCACAAAATCGCGTAACAGATTCCGTTCAGATGTTCAGATTTGGTAGCGCGTATCCCGCGCGGGCCTTGCGTCAAGCTCCGCCTTTTTCGCTTCAAAGCCGGGTTTGCCAAGCAGCGCATAGGTCGCTTTCTTGCCTTCCTCCACGCCGGGCTGGTCAAATGCATTGAGGCCAAGCAATTCGCCGGCAAACGCGGTCTGCAGCTCAAACAGGCAAATGAGTTCGCCGATGGTAAAAGCATTTACATCCGGCAAGGTAATGGTCTTGTTGATATGGCCGGATTTAAGCACGGCATACTCGGTGGCAAGCTGCTCCGCCTTGATGAGTTCGTTGAACGTATGCCCGCTCAAGAAGGCGACGTCTTGGATATGGTCGTAGGCATGCGGAATCACGACCTCCGTGCGGTAGCGATCCACCCCAAGGAAGGTGATGACCTTATCGAACGGCCCTTCCGTATAAAGCTGCACCTGAGAATGCTGATCCGTCACGCCGAGCGCCTTCACAGGCGTTTGGCCGGCATAGATCTCGCGGCCGTCCAGCGCATAACGCTTGCCGAGCGATTCCGCCCAAAGCTGCGCGTACCAATCCGACATAAAGCGCAGGGAATCCGCATACGGCATCAATACGCCGATGTTGCAGCCCTGCTCCATAGCGAGCACTTCGAGCGCCGCAAGTGCATATGCGGGGTTTTTAAACGCATCGCGCTCCGAACAAAGCGTGTCCATATACGCCGCGCCGGCAAGCAGCTCTTCAATGTCGATCCCGCAGACCGCCGCTGCTAGCAATCCTACCGGGCAGAGTTCGCTGAAGCGGCCGCCTACGCCGTCCGGTACGTAAAAAGTTCGGAGGCCGTTCTCCTTCGCTATCTTGATAAGGTTCCCCTTCTCCGCGTCCGTTGTGGCGATGATATGTTCCCGCCAGGCATCGCCGACGGATTTCCTGAGAAGATCAGTCGCCCAAAGCAGTTGGGACATCGTCTCCGATGTGCTGCCGGATTTCGTGATGACATTGAAGACCGTGCGCGCAGGGTCGAGCACGTCCCGCAGCGAAGCCATGCGCTCCGGATCAACGTTATCCTCTACATAAAGCTTCGGGCCGTTGCGCTTCGCAGCAGGCAGGTCGTTATAGCGCAAATGCGAAAGCGCCTGCTGCACGGCGATGGGGCCAAGAGCGCTTCCGCCGATGCCGAGCACAACAAACGCATCGCAGTTCGCGCGCACCCAAGCGGCTGTTTCGAGGATTTGAGAAACCACTTCAGCTTGGTTGAACGGAAGTGCGCGCCACTTCATCTCGCTGCGCTTCTCTTCCATGCGCAGGGCCGCCGCGTCATATTGCTCTTTGCGCGATGCAAGCGCCTCGGGGTCGATTCCACGCGCGCCGGCGAATTCGCGCATCATGTTGTTGTAATCAACGCGCAGCCGCATAGAATCGCGCCACTCCTTGCTTTCATACCGTTTGCTCATTCTGCTGCCTCCTAAATCTCTATCTATTGCAAAATTGGTTTGCATTCTCATTTTGGCAGAATTATATCACATATCGTGCGCGTTTGCCCGCATAAATTATGCAATCCGGAAAACTGGAGGGAATGCAATGCAAAAAAAGAAATGGCTGTGGTTCATCCTCCCCGTTTGCGCTGCGCTGGGTCTCCTTCTGTTCGCTGTTACGCGCCCTACGCGTGCAACCGGCCATATGAAGCTGACGGTAGTGGACGCATACTCCCTCCGCGCCGTCCCAAACGCGCAAATTATCCTCCCAGAGGCTGGGCTTTCCTCGGTTTCCGACGCAAACGGCATGGCGTATCTTTATGGCGTGCCTGTACGAGCGCCGGAGGGCGCGCTTGGGGCCGTCGCGTGCGATTACGGGGAAACGACGATCCTGGTCTATGCGGAAGGATACCTGCCGTTTGCGCTGTTCCACGCCCATGTTTATGAAAACCGCATGCGTAACGGGCCCACGCTGTATTTGTTCCCAGAAAGCACGGAGGACGGCCTTGATGTTGTCTCCATCATCGAGTCCCCTGCGGAGGACTGGGTAAAGCGGCTGCTCGACACTTATGCGCCATGATGTTTTTACACTTTGCCTGCTGTTTTTCGTTTTCGCACATGGTATAATACCACCATGCCGAACGAAAGAAGCAAAAAGAATGCCCGCACCGAATGGAAGCGGCAGCTCAAGAAGCTGCCGTGGCTTTTGCTGATCCCGCTTGGGGTCTTCCTTCCGCGCCTTGCCGCGCAGAATCCGGAATGGATTGAGGCGAATTATTCCCAAACGGTCTACCCTGTCCTCAGCTCCTGGATGGGGAAACTCCATTCCTTCACCCGCGTTTCGATCGCAGAATGTATCCTGTATGCGCTCGTAATCGCCGTTGTCGTGTCTGCGGTTGTGTATCTTTACCGCCTGCTGTTCCGCCGGATCCGCTTTTCCGCGTTTGCGGGGTACCTGCTTTCGCTGTGCATCGCGGGCGGCGTGCTGCTCAACCTGTTTTACGTGATGTGGGGCTTCAATTATTCGCGCCCTTCGCTCTATACGCTGCTCTCTCTCCCTGTGGAGGAACGCTCCATGGAAGAACTTGAGGCGGCCTGCCTGCGCCTTGCTGCGGAGGCAAAGGAATTGCGTGAGGCGGTGCCCGAGGACGAAGCCGGCGTATTTGCGCTCGAAGGGGGATATGAGACGTATTTCGACGAAATCCCGACTGCGTATGCGCGCCTTGGCGTAGAGTTCCCCCTCTTTTCTCGACGCGCCTATGCGGCAAAGGGAGTCATAAGCTCCGTCGGCCTTTCCTATGCCGGGATCTCCGGCATCTTCATCCCGTATACGGGCGAGCCGAACGTAAACGTCGATCAACCGGCCCTGCTGACGCTTTCCGCCGCGGCACACGAAACCGCCCATTCCCTGGGCATTGCCCGCGAGGATGAAGCCAATTTTGTAAGCTACCTCGCCTGCAGCTGCTCCGAGAATCCTTCCATCGCCTACTCCGGTACGATGCTTGCGTTGATCCATTGCGGGAATAAGCTCTATGCCGCGGATAAGGACAAGTATTTTGCCCTCTATGCGACCTACAGCGACGCAATGGTACGCGATCTCGCGCATTACAACGCCTATTGGGATTCCTTTGAAGGCCCAGTGGAAGAAGCTGCGACGACGCTCAATGACAATTACCTCAAATTCAACCAGCAGGAAAGCGGCGTAAAAAGCTACGGTATGATGGTTGACCTCATCCTCGCCTACTTTGCTGCAGGGAACTGAGCGTTACTCCAATTCCGCCTCGATGGCCCGCGCGAGCAGTTTTGCCGCGATGGGCGCGGCGACCGTCCCGCCGCCGCCTGCTCGTTCTACGACGACGGTAATCGCGTAAGGATGCGCGTCGCTGTCCACATATCCCGTAAACCAAGCGTGCGCAAGCGCATTCTCCGAAGAAGATACTTCCGCCGTGCCCGTCTTTCCGCACACGGTATAGCCCCCCACAGCCGCCCGTGTACCCGTGCCGTGTTCTACGGCGCCGCGCATACAGAAAGCCAGAAATTCTGCCTCGCCGCCCTTGAGGAACGTTTCACACTCCTCCGGCACGAGGCTTTTGTATGCTGTGCCGGCTGTTCCGCTCACGCTCTTTAAGAGCTTCGGCTCCATTGCCGTGCCGCCGTTTGCGATGGCCGCGGTAATCAGGCAAAGGTGTACCGGCGTCATGATGTCCGTATGCTGGCCAACGCCACTCCATGCAAGCGCGAAATCCGTCGCTGCATCTCCGTATGTTCCTGCATATGCTACGAGTTCATCGAATAGAAACGTGCCGTTGAACCCGAGCGATTCCGCGGTTTTACGCAAATTCGCTTCACCGATTTCGAGCGCGAGGAGCGCGAACACATGGTTGCAGGAATGGATGAATGCTTCCTCCAGCGTCAATTCCCCATGCTTCGCGTCTTCATGATCCCGCAGGAGGACGTATCCCTCGCGCAGCGCACCCGTTTCGTCGTAAGGATCGACGCCGGCAACGAGCTTCCCGCTCTCCGCCTCAAACACGAGCGGCCCGTCGCAGGTGAACGTTCGGCTCTGTATGTTTGGCAGATACCGAAGCGCTGCGATGGTAGTAATAATCTTGAATGTTGAACCTGGGGTGTAACGCCCCATCGTTGCCCGGTTTACCATGCTGCCCTCCGCAAGCGTATAATCGCCCGAAGCGTAGCCGCTCATGCGTGCCGGGTCGAATCCGGGGCTGGAGGTGCTGGCGAGCACCTCCCCCGTCTTATAGTTCATCAGGAGGATAGCGCCGTCCCGCCCGTCCAGCAAGGAGTATGCATATTCGCACAGTTCAGCGTCGATTGTGAGCGCAATGTCCGCGCCCACGCGCTTCTTTCCGGAAACCAGATAGGAGAGCTGTTCACCAAGATCCTGCTCAAACCCAAGGAGATATTTTGCAAACAGCGCCTCCGCACCAAGCGTCTGCCCCGTATTGTCGCCGATGACGTGCGCGGCCGCAAGGCGCAGGCTCTCCCGCGCGGCATATTCCCGCCCGCCCGCTTCGTTCGTAAAAGCAAGCGCGATTCCGCTGCGGTCGTAGATCGTTCCTGCCAGGACAGCATTCTTCTGCTTTGTGACACGCGTGTTGTAAGGGCTTGCGAACCAATACGCCCCATATGCGCCGACGATGTAAACGAGGTACCCGGCAAGGAGCGTGAACAGTGCGATGAAAACCGCAAGCATGGCCTTGATGTTGCGCCTGGTATTCAAGCATCCTCCCCCTCTCCGTCCAAATCAAAATCGCAGGCCTCATCTTCGTTCAGGTATCCCGCCGCTTCGTCCGCCTCACGGATGAGCGCATCCTCGATTGTGGCGCCGCTTCGCGCCGCAACGCCCTCCAAAATGCCGACAAGCAGCATACAGGCGATCATGGAGCTTCCGCCATAGCTGACGAACGGCATCGTGATGCCCGTAAGCGGGATGAGCTTGATGACCCCGCCAATGATAACGAATGTCTGCACGGCGAGAAGCGCCGTTGCGCCGAACGCCGCGAGCATGGAAAAACGATCCTCCGCGTTGAGTGCGATCAGCACGCCGCGCACGACGAGAAGAAGATACAGCGCAATCACTCCGACGCCGAATACGATGCCGAATTCCTCGCAGATCACGGCGAAGATATAGTCCGTATGGTAAGCTGGGATCATCTTGGGAGAGCCCTGCCCCAGGCCAAGCCCCCACAGGCCTCCAGAGGCGATCGCCATGAGCCCTTGGGCGATCTGATAGCCGCTCGTGGAATACGTCGCCCACGGATCCTGCCAAATGGCGACACGCGCGCGCACATGGTCGAACAGCAGGTAGCTCGCATAAGCGCCCGCGCCGCCGCATGCAAGGGCCGCCAGCGTTGCGCCGATGTTGCTCGTCGCAACGAAAAACACCATAAGAAACGTGCCGATCATCAGCATGGCGGCTCCAAGATCCCGCTGAAGTACGAGAAGCGCCGTTACTACGCCGACGAACAGGAACATCGGGATAAGGCCGCCCACATGCGTACGGTCCGTCATCGCGTCCGCAAGCACGAACACCAAGGCCACTTTTACAAATTCAGAAGGTTGAAACAAAACGCCGCCTATGCTGATCCAATTCCGTGCGCCGCCGGATTCCTTTCCAATAAAGAGCAGCGCACCAAGGATGCCGAGGCTTAAAAGCGCCATTGGGATGCTGAGCATGCGGAAGATGCGCGGCCGCCGCATGAGCGCCAGCATCACGAGCATGCCAACAAGCCCCACGCCGAGCATCATAAGCTGGCGCAGCGCTGCCTCGGGCGAAATGCGGTATTGGATCACCATCCCAAGTGCGCAGAGGAAGGACGTTGTAAGCATCAACAGCCTGTCTGCATGCGGCGCAAGCAGGGCGAGCAGGCAATAGGAAAGCAGCGTTGCGAGCGACACGACCGCACCAAACGCCAATGCGCCAGCGTCGAACGCTTCCGCATGAAACGCGAGCAGGAAAAACGCAGAAAGGATGAAAAAGAGCACCGCGCCGAGTGCTGCGGCGCAGCGGGCGTGCCGCAGTTTATGCATCGTCCGCCCCCTCCCTGCCGCGCGCCTTGCGGCAGATGAAGCAAACGTCCTGTATCCAAACCGTGTCTCCATCTGCAAGCGGCGTCTCCCGCCGGATCACCGGCTGGCCGTTGATCTCGCAGTACCGCTTTTTCTTTGTGGAAAAGCGGTATTCCCCATTTTTGAGTGCAATGCGCGCATGCCGCGTTTTCAACCTACTTTTGGGGAGAGCGATTTCGCACTCCGAACCGCTGCCGATGTCGTTGTCCTCCGTGAGCGGGAACCATCTTCCGCGGTAGCGCGCTGGTTCCAACACTTCGATCCAATGGATCGAAAGCCGCAGGATTCGCTGCGCCGCGCGCAGGTAACGCCCTTCCGAGATCGAGCGCATGATCAGCAGCGCGATAAGATACAGAAGCACCGTGAGAAACACATACCGCATCACACTTGATGCGACGGCATACGCGCTCACCCCGCCACCTCGTAGCCCGAGGCGGCAAGCGTTGCAAGCGCGCGCTCAAAATCAGCTGTTTTGGTTAGAATATAGTCCGTATTGTATGTGGAAACGGCAAAAATTCCAATGTTCGCCTCTGCCAGCAGATTAGAAAGTTTGGCCAAGATTCCGACGAGCGAAAACTCCAGCACGCCTTCGACCCGGAATGCGCGCCAGCCGCTATCGCACTTAAACGCTTTTTCCGGCACGCAATCCACATCGCACACGAGCGAAAGCTCCTCATCCGTTTTGCAGGCAAAGCAAAGGGATGCCTGCCAGGGCAGATTAGAAAAATCTGTAAGTTTGCAGATGGCAAGCTCTTTTTTGAGCGCGGTAAGTCTCATGCTTCTTCCCCCCCGTTTTTGATTTCAAGCGCAATTCGGTATGCTTCGTTGCGCGAGGTGCCAAGCAATGCGGCAGCCTCCTTGGCCGCGTCCTTCGCGCGCACGCCGCGCGCAAGGAGTGGCTCCAGCATTGCGCGCACATCCGCTTCCGTAGCGGCGGGCGCATCCTGCGCGCCGGAAACGAGCAGAACGCACTCGCCGCGCGGCGGCATTTCCGCATAGCGCGCAGCGAGCGCGGAAAGCGGTTCTCGCACCGCTTCTTCATATACTTTTGTGAGTTCGCGCACAAGCGCGGCGGGGCGGTCGCCGAGCGCGGTTGCAAGCTCGGCGCAGGTCGCCGCGATGCGCAACGGACTTTCATAGAAAATCAGCGTACCGCGGTGCCCGGCAAGCGAGGCGATCGCTTCCCGGCGCGGCTTCGCATCCCGCGGCAGGAAGCCATAAAAGCAGGCACCGCGGCTTGGAAACCCGGAAAGCACCAGCGCCGTGAGCGAGGCGGAAGCGCCAGGCAGGACAGTGAACGGCACGCTCTCCTGGATGCAGGCCGCGATGAGCCGTTCCCCAGGGTCGGAAATGCCAGGCATGCCTGCATCGCTCACAAAGGCGACCGCTTCTCCGCTGCGAACGCGCCGGATGATTTCATCCGCGCGTTCGGCCTCGTTGTGCTCATGGCAGGAGACGAGCGGTTTCTTAATGGCAAGCCTGTTCAAAAGCGCCGCCGTATGCCGCGTATCCTCGCAATAAATACAGCTCACGTTTTCCAGCACGCGAACCGCGCGCAGCGTCATGTCCTCCAAATTTCCAATGGGTGTCGCCGCGAGGTAGAGCATGGGCGCAAGCGCGCGTTGCCGTGGTTCTTCCATTTATGTTTCCTCCAGAATTAGATCATCCTCAAACACAAGCCCGCTTCCCCCGCCCTTTTTCGCTTCCACAAGGATCAGATAGGGCGCTTTTCCAGGCCGCGCGCGCACCATGCGCAGGCGCTTCACGGCAAGCGTTTCCGCTTCAAGCGCTGCGCAAAGCCTGGAAAGCCCTGCTGCCGGATAGCAGATGAACAGCCTGCCGCCGTTTCTGAGCATGCGCCGCGCACAGGCGGCCACGTCGCGCAGCGTGCAGCTTACCTCGTGCGCGCTCTGCCTGCGCGCTAGGTTCGGGCTCTCCGTCCCGCTGGGAAAATATGGCGGGTTGCAGGCGGCGCAGTCGAAGCTCTCCCAAGGGAGCCGCGCGTCCGGGAGCTGCCGCAAATCGGCTTGGAACACGTTGACCGTGCCGGAAAGCCCATTGCGTGCAACGCTCTTTTCCATAAGCGCACAGCAGCGTTCGGAAATGTCCACAGCACAGGCATTCACGCCGGTCTTCACATGTGCAAGCAGCGCGACGATCCCAGTCCCCGCGCCAATGTCAAGCAGGCGCTCCCCTTTGCGCGCGCGGATGTAGTTCGCAAGCAGCACCGCGTCATGCCCATAGGAAAAGCCGTCCGGATCCCGGTAAATCCCAAGCCCCGCACATTGCAAATCGTCCCAGACCTCGGCCATAGCGTCCTCCTTCCGCACCACAAAGCGTTACCATCATTTTGGTGGGAAATGCGCCGCTTGTCAATCACGAATATCGCGGCGTAAAAATTGCGCCCGCATAAGGGAAGATTTTCTTGACAAAAATAAGGGAAACAAGTAAACTCAATTATTAATGTGAATATGCCGCAACGACGGAAAGAGTAAGCGGAACGCGCACCTAAAGAGAGCCGGGGCGGGTGAAAGCCCGGCGATGCAGCGCCCGCCGAACATGGCTCCCGAGCGGCTCCAGCCAAACGCTTTTTGCCTTAGGCCGGAGCGGGTGCGCCCGATACAGCGCTTGTCTTTGAGCCGCCTTTTTTCGGGCGGGAAGAAGGGTGGTACCACGACCGAGCATCGTCCCTTTGCGCGCAACGCGCATCCGGGCGCTTTTTTATTTATAACGGGAGGAACAACATGGACGAAGCAAAAAAGTATTACATCACAACGGCCATAGCCTATACCTCGGCTAAGCCTCACATCGGCAACACATATGAAATCGTGCTGGCAGACGCCATTGCCCGGTATAAGCGCATGACCGGCTATCGCGTATACTTCCAGACCGGCACCGACGAGCACGGGCAGAAGATCCAGCAAAAGGCGGAAGCTGCCGGCGTCACGCCCCAGGAATATGTGGACGGCGTCGCCGGGGAGATCCGCCGCATCTGGGATCTGATGAACACCAGCTACGACAAATTTGTCCGCACCTCGGATCCGGAACATGCGGCGAAGGTGCAGAAGATATTCAAGCGGCTCTACGATCAGGGGGATATTTATAAAGGCAAATATCAAGGCAAATACTGCACGCCCTGCGAAAGCTTCTGGACCGAGAGTCAGCTCAAGGACGGCAAGTGCCCGGACTGCGGCCGGGAGGTACAGGACGCGGAAGAGGAAGCCTATTTCTTTCGGATGAGCAAATATGCCAACAGGCTCCTCGAGTACATTGAGGAGCATCCGGAGTTCATCCAGCCGGAATCCCGGAAGAACGAGATGGTCAACAACTTCCTCAAGCCGGGTCTCCAGGATCTCTGCGTTTCCCGGACCTCGTTCACGTGGGGCATCCCCGTGGAGTTTGATCCCAAGCATGTGGTCTATGTATGGCTTGATGCCCTGACCAACTACATCACCTTCTGCGGCTATGATCCAGACGGTAATCACAGTGAGCAGTATAAGGACTTTTGGCCCGCGGATCTCCACCTGATCGGCAAGGACATCGTCCGGTTCCATACCATCTATTGGCCTATCTTCCTCATGGCCTTGGGCGAGCCCCTTCCCAAGCAGGTGTTCGGCCATCCCTGGCTGCTTGTGGGCAGCGGCAAGATGAGCAAATCCGTTGGCAACGTGATCTATGCAGACGATCTGGTGGAGCAGTTCGGTGTGGATGCAATCCGCTACTTCGTCCTCCATGAAATCCCCTTCGCAAACGATGGAGTGATGACCTATGAACTCATTATCGAGCGGGTGAACACGGAACTGGCCAACATCCTAGGCAACTTGGTCAACCGGACAATCGCCATGGATCAAAAGTACTTTGGCGGCCAGGTCGTGGCTCCCTCTGCCGCCGAGCCGGTCGACGAGGAGCTCAAGGCAATAGCGCTCGCTCTGCCCGCCCGGGTGGAGGCCCGGATGAACGAGCTGAAGGTGGCGGACGCCATGGACGAAATCTTCGCCCTGCTGCGCCGCGCAAACAAGTATATCGATGAGACTGCCCCCTGGACTATGGCCAAGGATGCGGAAAAGCGGGAACGCCTCGGCACGGTGCTATATAATCTGTTGGAAGCCATCCGCTTCTCCGCGATCCTGCTCGCGCCCTATCTTCCGGATACCTCCGCGCGGATCCTGCGGCAGCTCAATGTGGAAAATGAAGGCATAGCTTCCCTGTCCAGATTTGGCGGCATGCCAGTAGGCAGAACGGTAGGCCAGGCGGAGATCCTCTTCAGTCGTATCGACCGGGAGCAGAAGCTCGCGGAGCTCGAAGCCTGGCAGGAGTCGAAAGCCAAAGCTGCCCTCCCCGCGGTGGAGGTGGAACCACAGCTCGCTGAGAATGTGGACTTTGATACTTTCTGCCGCAGCGACTTCCGCGTGGTAAAAGTCAAGGATTGTCAGCGCGTAAAGAAGTCGGAGAAGCTCCTTCGCTTCACCTTGGATGATGGTACCGGCGTTGATCGCCAGATCCTCTCCGGCATCGCAAAATACTACCAGCCTGAGGATCTCATTGGGAAAACATTGGTGGCTATCGTAAACCTGCCTCCCCGGAAGATGATGGGGCTGGAAAGCCGGGGCATGCTTATCTCCGCCGTCCATACGGAACGGGGCGAAGAACGGCTCAGCCTCATCATGGTAGACGATAGTATTCCCGCCGGGGCAAAACTCTGCTGATATGATGTACTTCGACACCCATACGCATCTGACGGACGAACGCTTTGATGCGGATCGCGCTGCGCTGCTCGCGGCATTGCCTGGGCGCGGGCTTGCCCTTGCGCTTGATGTTGCGTGCGAAATCGCAGATTTTCTCAAGACCCAAACCTTGACCCAAACGTATCCTTGGATTTACGGCGCGTATGGCGTTCACCCGCACTATGCTGCGGAAGTTCCGCGGGACTATCTTGATGCGGTGGAGGCGGCTTTGTGCGCCCCAAAAGCGAAGGCGCTCGGTGAGATCGGTCTGGATTACCATTACGATTTTGCACCGCGTGAAACGCAGCGCCGCGTGTTTGCAGAGCAGCTTGAACTGGCGCAGTCGCTTCATGTACCCGTTATACTCCACATCCGGGAGGCGTTTGGAGATTGCATGGACATCCTGCGGGCGCACAAAAATGGCCTTTGCGGCGTGATGCACTGCTTCTCAGGAAGCGCAGAGACCGCGCGGGAATGTGTAGAGCTTGGGCTGTACATCGCTTTCGGCGGGGCAGTTACCTTCAAAAATGCGCATAAACCTCTGGATGCGGCGGTGTGCGTGCCGCTTGAACGGCTTCTGTTGGAAACGGACTGCCCTTATATGACACCCGTTCCCCACCGAGGCGAACGCAATGATCCCTCCCATATCCCGCTCATTGCGGAAAAGATTGCACAGGCGCGCGGAATGGATGCAAAAGCGCTTATGCTGGAAACGCTTCAAAATGGGAAGCAGCTGTTTCAAATTGAATAACCCCAGCTTGTCGAAAAAGTCTCGTTGGGATTGTCAAGGGCCGCAGCCCCTTGACTTTCAATCGCGAGCAGCGACCTGTGCGGTGCGAGCGAAAAAGCCTTGCGCCGCAAGGCTTTCTTTACACGGAGCGCTGGCCATGCCATCGGCGCAAGCGCGACGTGAATCCCTCGATAAAGTGGCATCTGCCACTTTATCGACAGCCTGATCCATAAAAAGGGCACGGCCGGTGAGAAATTCTTGCCGGCCGTGCCCTGTATCCTAGGCTATCTTTTAATTGAGCAGCGGGGATACGAGCAAAAGCGTCTTTGTGCTTTCTAGATGTGTGCGCAACACAGCGCAGGCGAGCTCCGCGTCCCTGCTGCGGCAAGCGTCGATCAGCATCTGATGCTCCTTGATTGCTTTAAAGGCGCGGTCATCCTCTTTTTTCTTGGGATAAAAGGGACGCAAATAGCGATCCGAATTCGCATGCAGCTGGTCGATCATCGAAAGGGCGACGTCGTTGTTGCAGGGGGCGTAAAGGGCAAAATGGAACTGGAGGTTCAACGTATCATACCGCTGTGGATTGCGCTCAGCCTGGAACTCATCCAGAATTTCCTGTGCATGTGTCAAATCATGCTCAGTCATGAGCGGAATCGCGGTTTTGAACGTGCCGACCTCCAGCAAAATGCGCGTATCCATCACATTTTCAAGCTCATGCGGCGTCAGCTTTGTGACCACAGCGCCACGGTTGGGGTAAATGCGCACAAGCCCTTGCGCCTCCAGTTGGCGGAACGCCTCGCGTACCGGAATATGGCTCACGCTGAGTGCAGCCGAGATTTCATCCTGCCTGAGCGGCATGCCGCCCGGAAGCACGCCCCGGACGATTGCCATTCGGATCACCTGGAACACCCAGTCACGCGCCGCCATCGTTTTGGGCAGCATTTCGTTTGCTATTTTCTTTAATTCCATCTTAACCACGCACCTTCTTTGAAATCGTAAAAAGATATATGCCCGTTCATTTGGAATATTATAGCATAATCTTATACTCTTCCCTGCAATTCGTCAAGGAATTAATTCATTGTGTGCGCGATACAAAGACACAGTCTTTTAACCGCCATCTAAAAGCTCGATGTCATCCAAAACGATTTCTGCGCTTTTTATCTGGATTAAACCAGACTTCCGCACCGGGCCGGTCATTTGTTTTCCATTCACGGAAAGCTCCGGGTGTTCGGGAATGACGGAATAGCGGTAAGCCGTGTCGCTGCTGACCGAAAAGTCCGTAAACTCTACTTTTCCTGTCTGTCCCGTCCATTCCTTAATGAACGTAGCGCCCCCGCCATAAGCATCCTCGCGGTATAGTTTATACCGGATATGGGACTGCCGTGCCGTAAAGGAAACCGTCGGGATCTGCGCATTGGAAATGGTCACCGTTAAATCGCGTACCGGAATCGGGACACTCCAATATTGCGTTGTTGCCTTTGGCTCCGTCCCAATGCGGAACACTTCACGCAATACGCTGTCTTCCGGCGTAAACGAATTTGCGAGCACCGCCGTGTGTTCCGCTGAAAGGGTACGCCTGTCCAGCGTATATTCTGCGACGCCTTCCGGCATGGTAAAGTCCGGCGCCTGCTTTCCCTCGTACAAAAAGGAAAATACTTCCCGCAGAATTAACGCCGGATATTTGCCGCCCGTCGCGTCGGCTGGGAGCATCCCATCCGATGCGTTGTCGTAGCCGATCCAAACGCAGGCCGCATATTCCGGGTTATAAGCGGCCATCCATGCGTCCCGGTTGCCGCTATCCACGCCCACGGTTCCGGTTTTTCCCGCAAGCGGGATCTCCAACTCGCCCAGCCTGCGGCCGGTCCCTTCCTCAATCGCGCTTTCGAGCATGCTGGTCAGAATATAGGTGTTTTCTTCCCGCATTACACGTTTGGCTTCCGGTTCGTATTCGTAGAGCACACGCCCCTGCACATCCGTGATGCAGCGGACCACCGTAGGCGTATCATAGACACCGCCGGACGCAAATGCCGCGTACGCACCCGCGAGCTGCCAAGGCGATACGCCATAGGTAAACCCGCCAAGCGCGAGCGTAAGGCTCGTGTCCGCCTCGTCGAACGAAATGCCGAGCGATTCGGCAAACGCCTTCCCCTGTCCCAGCCCAACCTCGCTCAACACCTTCACGGCCGGGACGTTCAGCGAGCGCTGCACCGCCTCGCGCATCGTAACCCAGCCGTAGTACTTGCCATTGAAATTGCTCGGCGTATAATCGGCGAAGGTGGTCGGCTCATCGAGTAGCATAGAGGCCGCCGTGTAGCCGCAAAGCTCCAGCGCCGGCGCGTATGCGATGATGGGCTTGATGACCGAACCCGGCTGCCGGCGGATACGCGTAGCCCGGTTAAAAGCCATCGCCACATCGGATTCCCGGCCGCCGACCATCGCCGTAATATATCCAGTCCCCGCCTGCTGGACGGCGATCGCCCCTTCGCAATCCGGAGCCGGAAAAAACGAATCGTCAGCAAAGACGGCTTCACAGCGGGCTTGCAGCGCAGGGTCGAGCGCAGTATAAATCCGGTATCCGCCGGTGAGCAGCGCTTCCATATCAACGCCGAGAAGCTCTGCGGAGGTACTCAGCGCCGCATCAATATAATACCCGCGCGGCGCTTCCGCAACATCCACAATTTCAAGCGGCTCGGCGCGCGCGGCATCCCGCTCCGCTTCGGAAATATGCCCGTACTCGCACATCAGCGAAAGGATGTTGTTCCGCCTGCGAAGGCAATCCTCCGGCTTCAGATGCGGCGCATAATTTGTCGGGGACTTGAGCACACCCGCGAGCGCTGCCGCCTGCGCGATGCTCAGTTCCGATGCATGCACGCCAAAATAGCCGAGCGCCGCCGCTTCCACGCCATAATAACCACGCCCGAAATATACAAAATTCAAGTACATCTCAAGAATTTCATCCTTGGAATATTTCTTTTCCATCTGATAGGCTAAAACGGCTTCTTCCAGCTTGCGGCTGATCGTCTTATCCGCGCTCAGGTGGCTGAGCTTGATGAGCTGCTGCGTGATCGTGGACGCACCCTGCACATAGCCGCCGGCCTTGATGTCCTCCCAGGCGGCACCGGCGATGCGGATGAGGTCGATCCCCGGGTGCTCATAAAACCGGGCGTCCTCCGCGGAGATGAACGCCATGCGCACATGCTTCGGAATGTCGGAAATGGGAACTGAAACACGATCCTCAGCCGCATGCAGCCGCAGCGTTTCCTTGTCATCCTTGTCATACAGGATCAGCGTTTCCGGCGCACCCAGGATATTTTCCGGATCGAACTCACGCCATGCGTCCAGTTTAAGTAACGCGACGGCAAAAAAAAGCACAAAGCAGGTTGCTGCCAGCGCAAACGCAAGCAAAACCGCCTTCAGGACGGTACACAAAACGGATCTTTTCTTCTTTTTCGGTTTTTCAGAACGCATGGAATCGCCTCCCCTATCAGTATTGCCTGATATGAGGCGCGATAGTACCATTTTATTTTTGTTTAACGGCGCGGGATCACGGCATTGCGGATGCGCGTAAGATAGATCTTCTGGCAGGTTAAATAAAGAAAATCATAAGCGAGAAATGCAGCTTGCAGAAGCGGGACCACCCACCAAAGCGGGATGGGGAGTTCCAGTGCGCTAAGGTCGTAGCCCATCACGAACACGGCGAGCAGCACAGCGAGCGCAAAGAAAAAGTTGCAGTACAAGAGCTTTAAGATGGAGCCAACCAAGCGGTCTCCGATGCGCTCATCCAAAAACGTTTTAAATATCCCATAATGCCCAAGCAGGAACGCGTATGGAACAAGAGCTATTTTGGACGGCAGGAGCAGGAACCCAAGCCCGGCTGAAGCAGCAAAAATTAGAAATGCGCTGAGATACGCATGCTCCGCACAGAGAATATACACAAAAAACGAAGATAAAAAATAGCAGGCGATCCGCATCGTCGGCAGCACGGCAGCGGCATACAGCGAAAGCATGGTCAGCGCAATGCACATGGCGCTGAGCGTGATCTGTTTTGCGGGGGAAAGCTTCAGCATTTATGTACCTCGCTCCTTCCTTAGCAGCAGCGGATCAGGTCGCCACCCATGCATTCACAGCAGCAATCCGCACAGAGCAGCCCGGAACAAACGTCACAACCCGAACAGGACGAGTCGTATCCTGAAGCCTGGCGGGTATAGGGGTTTCCGGTCGTGCGCAGGGTTTTATATGCGTTTGCATACTCCGCGTTTCCAGGTTCCTGATGATATGCGCGGCTGATGTAATCGTTCGCCTTGTCGTACCAGCCTTGGCGGAGATAGATGATGCCGTAAAGGTAATACCACTCCGCGTTGCGCACGGAAATGCTGTCGAGCACCTGCTTGGCGGCTTGCAGGTTGTTCTGGTTGATGAAGGCACGCGCCCGCGCAAAGTCTGCCGCGCTCGGGCCGGAATAGGTGGAGCCTTGGCCGCTGTAACCATAGTTGGAATAGGTTCCAGAGCCGGAAGCCTGCGACGAGCTGGCCTTTTTCGTGAGCGCTTCATACGCCTCATTGATCTCAACGAGCTTTTCGTTTGCAAGCTCTTTAAGATCTGTATCCGTGTATTTATCGGGGTGGTACTTCTTCACAAGCTTCAAATACGCTGTGCGGATCTCCTCCTGCGAAGCGCCTTCGCTTACACCAAGCACCTTATACGGGTTGTTCATGTTTGCCTCCCAGCAACATCTGCGTCTTTGCAGCGCAGCCATTATACAGAATATTATCCAATATTTCACGGTTCGCTGCAATATCCAATAGCTCATAGGCTTTGATTGCCTCGTTGAGCGAATACCACATTACGAACCCAGCGCGTGCAGCGTCCGCGCCTGTGACGTTGAAAACGTTGTAAGCGCCCGCGCGCACGTCTCGTTCCCGATCCTCCCAAGCATCGGCCAAATAAACCCATTTACCAATGTTGTAAAGCAGCGCACCAAGCGCGGGGCGAATGCGGGCATTCGCAAGCTGCACGCCGCTGCATGCGGCGGCGCGCAGCATGCGTGCAAAGCAATCCGCGGGCGCGTCAAGCTCATCGCAGCGTTTGCGCTCCAGCTCGGAAAGCGCGGCGATGCCGGATGCGATTGCCTGCACCATTTCCGGCCGTTCGGCCGACACGCGTTTTTCCGCATGGCGTAGCATCCCCTTTCCAAGGAAAGCGGACGCTTTCCGCTCATCCCGCCAGTCATCCTGCAGTTTATACCAGGCAAGCGCCAGGTTGAGATCGGCTGAAAAACGCAGCGCGTCCGAATCCGGCGCAAAGAGGCGTTTTTTGTGGAACGGCTTATAGCCGCAACGCCGCATAGTGCAAGCCCCCGGCGCACTGCCGGAAAGGCCGGTCAAAAGCATGGCGATAAACGTGCTGTCATAATTGAGCGTCAGCCGGGCTGCCTGGCCGAAGCGGCTCCCGATAGAGGCGCAAAGGCCGCAGTAATACGCGTTATACTGCGCCAGCTCCCTCACCTTCAGCTCGCTTTTCAGCGGTACTACATATCCGAACATCGGCTTTCCTCAGCTTTGTATTAGGTATACCACGGTTTTATGACAGGCATGTGGCGAAGCCGCAACAAAATCGGCTGCGCTTCCCCTACCATTCCTCCGGCGCACTACACCCATGAAAACGGGCAAAGCGTACCAACGTCTTTTGAAGCGCGCAGCGCGGCAGCCGCTTTCCTGCTTCAGCCCAAACCCGCTTTACGACGAGCTGTTTCTCCGCACGGTCGCAGACCGCTTCGATCCGCCCAACAAAGCCCTCGCCATACAAAATGGGCAAAACATAATAACCATACTGCCGCTTTGCGGGCGGCGTATAGATTTCCCAACGGTATTGGAAGCCGAAGATTGCTTCGATCAGCTTCCGATCCCACAGGAGGTTGTCCAGCGGTGCGATTAACTCACAGCGAGACGAAAATTTTTCCGTGCCGCAAGCTGCTTCCAGCAGCGGGATATCCCGCGCAAGCAAATACAGCGGCCAGCGGACTCCCTCCACTTCAACGGACACGAGTATTTCTTCCGCACAAAGGCTTTCGATCGCAGCGGTGCGCGCTGCCGCATCCAGGCCGCTGATTTCGAGGAAAGCGTCCGACGGGCGGTTCCACAGCAGCCCGACGCTTCCGATCCGCCGAGCGACCATAAAGCGGTAGTAGTCCTCTACAGTTTTATTCGGATCCTCCGCGCGGAGAAGCTCTCGGGGCAAGTAACGCTCGGTAAGGTCGTAATACTTGCGCGTGCCCTGTTTGCTGAAGACGATGAGCTCCCCTCGGAAATACAGCGTTTCAAGCGCCGCACGGCCAATGGGCGCCGCGCCCCAGGGCCAACGTATCTTTTCCCCGCCGCCCGGAATATCATCCGGACAGCACGGGCCTTTCGCTGCGACCGTTTCGCGCACGCGCGCGAGTGCAGGGCGCACAGCATCCGCGTTATACGTTTCTGCCGCACGCCTCCGCGCAAAATACGGCCAATCCTCCACCGGGAAAATCGCCATGCATTTATCCCAGTAATCAATAAGGCGCCGATCCTCATAAAGGAGCTCGTGCAGCATTTTTTTGCGGAACCCTTTCACGCGCGCTTGCAGCACGAGCTCGGCATTCCGCCCGCAAACGTCAATTGGGTCATACTGGATGCAGCCTGCGCTGCGGATGAACGCGAGCGCGCCATCCTTCCCGGCATAGCGGTATGGTCCGAGTAAGCCGTGGCGCAGCAGCAGGAAGCGCGCTGCCTGCTGCTTTGTGATGGAGCGCATGATGGTCCCTCCCCTTCTGTATTAAGCGTGGATGCTGGCGGCCACCGCGGTAAGCGCGGCACAGACACCTTGTTCCATCATAGAAAGCGGCATGGCGGGCGTTCCTGGTTTTTCTTCCGCCTGTTCCGGCAGGTACGGCAAATGGATGAATCCTGCCGGGATACCATATCCCTTGCTGCTGATATGGTGTAGCGCTTCGAACGAAACATGGTTGCAGACGAATGCGCCTGCGGAAACGGACATCGCACAGGGGACGCCGCAGGCACGCATGGCTTGGAGCATCGCGTCGATGGGCAACGTTGCAAAATATGCGGCAGGCGCCTCCGGATGAATCCTGGCATTGATGCGCTGCTCCCCGGCGTTATCCGCCGATTCGGAATGATTCAAGTTGATGGCGACGCATTCCGGCGTGATCTTTCCCCTGCCGCCCGCCTGCCCGAGCATAACAAGCGCATTGGGCTGCAACGCGTCGATCCGCTCCAAAAGCAGATCAGCGCTCTTACGATAGGAAACAGGAAGCAAGAGCTTGCAAAGCGCTGCGCCGGCAACCGCTTCCGGGAGATGATCCAGCAGCGCACCGGATGGATTGACGCGTTCTCCGCCGAATGGTTCAAATCCGGTAATCAAAATAATTTTCATGTAGATAAGATACCAAAAAAAAGAGCGGCACGCAAGGAGTAGCTACACAAGGAAGCCCCTTTTTCGTTGTTTTCTTAAAATAAATATGTTATAATTCATATAGACAAATCAGTGCTTGCCAGAGGTATTATGATGGAACAGAAATATGGGATGGGAAATGAATATGGGATGCTTCTGTGGGATGTTGAAAAAATTCTGCGTGATACTTCCGCTTTTCCTCAGCAAAAAAGGTCTGTATATGATCTGGTGCAGGAAAACCCGTTTCACGGCGATGCCGAATATGCGATGTCAACTGATTTGTCAAAGCCGCTGATATTGATTCAACTGTGCGAGGGAAAAGAAAAACTGATTGATGGAAATCATCGTTTGTATAAGGCTAAAAAAGAAGGAATTGAATACATTACTTGCTATTACCTGACGGTATCCCAACAGCAAAAATACATTGTAGCTTTTAATGAATCTATATACATGCAGATTGTAAATAATCTTTAATTACAAATTTCATAGCAAAAACCCACTATGTCATCTTTCATTTTGAAAGTGTCATAGTGGGTTATGTTCGTTTTCGGTTTATTCTTTACTGGTTCCGAGAAACTTCTTTATGAAGCCTTCCCCAAGCACCGCTCTTTTTCGTTGTGAGGTTCCCCACTGTTTTCTTAATTCCCACCGCCAAACAGGCGAGAGAAAAAGTCGCCTATCTTCCCGAAGAAAGTCTTAATGCTGTTTGCAAATTCGCTCAGCTTGGATTCTACCTTTTTTGCGCCCTCGAGCGTTTTGGTAAGCGAGACGAGCTTATCCTGAAGTTGCTTGATATCGAGCTTCTCCAGACTGCGGCAGAGCTTCAAAAGCTGTTCCACCTGTGCGTCCGTGATGGAAACGTTATATGCTTCCGCAATGCTCTTGATTTCAGCACGTACCTCGTCATCCGTCATGTTCTGGGTCTGATCCAGGATTTTCTTGAGCTCGTTGACGATTTGGATAGCTTCTTCGCTGCCGATATATTCCGCGAGTTCGCCAGTCGTGACTAACTCCTCAACGCCGATGGTCTTAGCGATTTCGGAAAGCGTCGTACCTGTGATGTCTTCATACGCCTTGTAAATGCCGGTAAGCGCGGCGGTGCCGGAAACGTCAAACGGCGCGCTTACCTTTACCTCCGCATCCGTGATGCCTGCGGTCACAAGCGCGTTCATATACATTTCACTCGTGCACCAATTAATGTTATTGGTGCTGATCTTCAGCCCCTCGCCTTCCGGAAGCGTCTTGATGTAAATGCAGGAGAGGGCTACGCTGCCAATCTTGCGTTCCGGTGCGATTCCTTCAAGATACGCGCGCTCGTCCGCATTGGTCACGATAATTTCCGCAACGCTGCCGCGCTCGACGCCGAAGTCCTTATAAATCTGGGCGATCTGCGTCTCATCCAGGTTTGCGCCGATAGTCACACGCACTTCGCTGCCATCCTCCGCCGGCGTCAGGACCGGTTCTCCTTCCTCGTCCGCAAATGCTGCGGACGGCAGGATCAAGAAGCAAAGCAGGAGCGTAAGAACGGCTGCAATCGTCTTTTTCATTATCATATTCCTCCAAAAGTAAGCATGCTGCCGGAGAAAGATCCGACAGCTGTATTATAGCACATCAACAGACGCAATATTTCAAACGAAGTGTAAACTCTCCGTTTGGCACCAACCGAGCACGCCCTCCCGCTTGACGAAGCAGCGCCGCCTGCCCCGCTCCACAATGGAAACCATATCTCCCGCCGAAAGTGGGAGCCAATAATCCGTATGGTCATAGGCGCATTGCCTCCCATCTGAAAAAAATAGCTTCCCGTTTGGAATCCAGAGCGTACGCCCAGTATATAGATTCCGGCAAAGGCTTTCCTCCGTCCCTTTTTCTAAGATTTCGACTTCTTTGTGCTGCCAAACAACCGAAGCCGGTTCTGCGGAGGCGGCTTGCGGACGCAGGACGACTGCCTTTGGAAGCGCGTCCGCCCACGCAGTGGTAAACGCGCTGCATCCATTTTCATAGATCAGTGCATTGAGCTGGCCGGAACTTCTTACGCCGTTCCCACCGTCAATGCAGATCACTTTCCTTTGCAGGTCAAAAATCGGATTGCAGGTCAGAATATCGCCGGTAAAATCGCTGTAGTTCGGCGTCGGCATGTGCCCCGCTACCACATATTTTTGGAACGCAGGCGCTTCATGCAGGAAATCATCGCGCCGGAGACAGCGTTCCGCCTCCTGCTCATGCAAATTCCCGGCATCCAGCCCCGCGTGTACGAAGATGAAATCCTCGCTTTCGATGATGTGCGGAAGCCCGGCAAGCCACGCAAAGAGAGCTCCATATGCAGCTTCCAGTCGGCGGGCAATCTCCTCCGGTGTGTATGCGTGCGGATCGAGTCCCAACTCCGCGCACATGTCACACAAAAGGGAGTTCCTGCGCCAGTCCATATACTGCACAAGATCTACTTTATATAGCCCGGCTTTGAAGTCCTCCCAAAGCGTATCGCAATTTCCCTGCAAGGCATATGCGTTTCCGGCTGCGCAAAGGCGCATCACAAGCCGCAGCGTAAAAAGACTGTCCTGCCCCTTTTCGATATGGTCGCCGAGCAAAACAAGAGCGTCCGCTTCGCAAAAGCCGATCTGTTCCAGCAAGCGTTCCAGCAGGCGGCCGTTTCCATGTACGTCGCTGATAGCGATGACGCGCTTTGCGCCGTAAAAAGAAACGTTTTTCACCCGCGCTTTCACCGAGCGCCCTCCTTGGCCGCAAAGTATTCTTCCCGCAAAATGGAATAGCAGCAGGAGTCGAGCACAACGTCGTCATATCGCCGGTTCGTCCGTCGGAGTGTGCCTTCATATTGGAAACCGCATTTTTCGATCACGCGGCGCGAGCGCACGTTGAACGGAAAGTGGCAGACGCTTACGGTTTCGAGCCCCATTTCCTCAAACGCAAAGGCGATTACGCGTTTCGCCGCCTCCGTCGCATAACCATGACCCCAGGCTTCCTCCGCCAGCACATAACCGAGCATCCGGGATTTGATCTCGCTGGACCGCATCGCGTCGCGGTGCAGGCCAAGGGAGCCAATCAGCCGCCTGTCTGTCCGGAGGGTAACGGCCCAAGTTTCGTCTTCCTTTATGAAGTTTTCTATAATTGTGCGCGTCTCTTCGATGGAAGCATGTGGCTTCCACCCTGCTGCCGGGCCGACAACCGGGGACTGCGCGTAGGTTGCAAACATCGCTTCCGCGTCGCTTTCCTGCCAGGGACGCAGGAACAGGCGCTCTGTTTCAAGCGGTTTCATCTTGATCCCTCCATTCGCAACGTTTTACCGATTTGATTCCACTATGATAGCCTAATTTTAAAGATCTGTCCAGGCTGACAGTTGGCAATTCCCAGGAGCGTTGAAAGGCATTTTCCAACTGAAATGCCTTTCTGCACCAATCTTTCCTTATATGACTACACGGAGCGCGCCAACGCCGCAAGCAAACCGCAGCGGGCAAGATTGAGCTGCTCTTGCTCCTAAATTTATCTCTCCGGCATTGAAAACCACATGGGCGCAAAGTGCCTAAATCTAAAGATTTCTACAAGGTTTCTCTTTGTAGCAGCACTATTGTCTCGGTGGTGCAGCCCCTTTCCAGCCGATGGGCCAGGAACACAGAGTGAAATATTCTGTTCCACCGCCATCCAATACAGCGGAGATTCATGAGAAACGAGACAAAAAGCGAGTCGTTCTAAAGCTGATTGCTCCACCGATGGTGTCTAATTCATTAACAACATAGATTGCGGCATTATTGTCAGCAGATGTGAGGTAAACGCGCACATAGTTTTTCGCGACGGAAATGCTGTAGTTTTCGACTCCTATAGCAGACAATAGTAACCGCTTTGCATCTATCTTGTTATACAAATCTTTAAGATACCGGTAAGAGTAATCACACTGAGTGAAACTCACATCAATATTTCCAACATTGGTTAATACAGTAGCTTTATTCTCATCTGATAGATCTGTCAGACCGACTTCGATTCTCTCTGTATCAAAGTTATAATAGCAGCCTCCGTTGCTGCGGATCGAAGCCATAACCGACCCTCACACCCAAACGCCGGAGCAAATCTATATCCAAAAAGAACAGCTGATGAAACTGTATGCGGCGCTGGATAAGCTGACTGCCAGAGAGCAGACCTATCTGTTGTACTGCTATGGCTTTACCGACGGAATTGAGCACCCGCTGATTGGTGCGGCGCTCAATTTCCATCTGAGTGAGAGCCGAACAAAGAAGGTGGAGGGAGAAGCGATGGACAGCCTGCGTGGGAAGCTGCCGTGGTGGTTCTGATGCAATATGTCGCGGCTGACAGGGCTTTGATATACCTTTGTTCCGCAGATGACACGGCTGGCAGACAGTGCATACCCGCACCGCCTGCCAGCCTTTTTCTGTCGCTTATGCTGCCCCGCAAGGGGCAACCTTTCCCGCCAGAACGCTGCAACTGGAGCCACACTTTCCAGGGTGTGCTACATTTCCGGCTGCCATCTGCTCCACAAAGGTATAACACACTAGACTTTCTGGGGGAAAGTCGTGTGCCAACAGGGATGCTGCTCGCCCCTATTGGAAACCCAGAGCCAAAGGGGCTACACCCCTCTGGACACCCCCCTTATGTTCGTGCAGCGGCTATCCAACCCATCTAGGTCTGTCAGATTTTTCCTGCTCGAACATGAAACAGACACACAGGTTTAACAGCCTATCTATAACAAAATCTGTGTGCTGTTTCGCTGTTATGATGCTACAATTTGAACAGCATTCTCACGAATCTGATTGATGGTTGCCATCAATGCTGTTCTGGTTTTTTACCTCAAACGCATTAGGAAGTGATGAAGAACAAGTGATTTTACCAGGTAACCAGGTAAAAATCCCCTTTGAGGAAATTTCCTCAGAGAATTTCTCAGTTTTCCTACGGACATTGGGCTTATCCCGACTGGTGAAGATTCCTAATAATATGAGAGGGCATGGATGGCCACGGATGTATCCTGAAGCAAAAAGGGAATATAAAGATAAGAGAAAGGCTGTTGTCCTTTGGTGATAACGGTCTTTCTCTTGCTTTAAATATTGATTTTCCAATCATGTATTTGAATAGTTGGGTTATTCCAGTTTTTCGTTCATAGGCATGTTTATTTCTGAATAATAGGCAACATAACAACGAGCAACTTTTTACGGTTGATTACCTTTGGTTTGGATACAAATGAATATGGAGATCCCATTGTTGCTTATAGTCCGTTGCCTTAAAGACATCATCCGAGTAATCTATAAAGATAGATAATGTCGATTTATAGGGAGGTGATATTTTTGAATATTCAGCAGGCCCTCGGATTGAGAATCCAACAGCTACGAAAAGCTAATGGAATGAGCCAAGAGAAGTTCGCTCTGTTTATTGATCTGGATAGGACATATCTTGCCTCTGTCGAAGCAGGTAAAAGAAATATTTCCATAGTCAATATCAAAAAAATTGCCGATGGACTCAATATATCGCTCAGTAATTTGTTTGATAATATTGAGAATTTTCTCTAAATCATTCCAATCAAAAGGAGAGTAAAAAATGTCAGATTTAATTATTTCCAGCTTCTATGAAAAAATGGCTAATGTAAATTTTGAAGCTTACGGAATACTGGATTCAAGTAACAAAATTCACACTTTGGGGACTGATTCAAAAATCATTGGCAGAATTTTTGAAATGTTCGCTCAGCCTATTTTGGAACAAATTGCAGCAGAGAATGGATATATTCTTAAAACGCCAAAATCCCAAACTGTATATCCAGATTTTATCTTAATGAACCCCGAGCACTCCACAGGAAAAATTGCCATTGATATTAAAACTACCTACATAGATTCTGACCAGTCTCAGATCAAGTTTACGCTAGGTTCCTTTGGCTCTTATATGCGTAATAATACTAAGAATATAGAATATAAATATACAGATTACACAAAACATTATGTTGTCGGTTTTGTATACAAGAGAAATGATGCAGCTCAGGAAAGCCGTGTTTACACTTTCGAAAATCGTTCCCAAATTGCATTTCCATATTGTGACGTAAAATATTTTATACAAGAAAAGTATAAAATTGCAGGAGACAAACCAGGCTCTGGGAATACAGAAAATATTGGTTCTTTCTCTACCCGGAAGTTCTCTGATTTGAAGGAGGGCAAGGGACCTTTCGGTGAACTGGGGCAAGATGCTTTTGATATTTATTGGAAATATTATCCTAAATACAGATCCACAAGTCAGATATACACTTCGCTTGACGGCTTTTTAGTTTGGCTTCCCCAGAACATTGATTCTGTTAAATTACTACATGATTTTGATGCTGAGGCAGTGCTTCAAAATGTTCATCGCTATAAAAATGTTCATGGGAAGTAAAAAAGAGGAGAGAAACCTCTCCTCTTTTATGTATCAGCGTTTAATTGCCAATACTTCAATCATTGGATGCCTGTTGGTTTCCTTAGCGCCTATATGATAGAAATGATCTTGCTCATACCACGTAAAGTCTGACCAATAATTGAATAGATGATCATTTTTTCGGAATTCGTTTTCTTTCCACATTGATAGGCAAACATTTGCCGGTGTTTTATGCGCATACTCAGCTAATTCAATAGCTTCAGATTCTGGCCACTCACCAACATAGAATGTATCTCGTCCAATATATGGCGGATCAAGATAAATATAGTCATTTTCAGTTGCCCCTTCAAAGGCTTTTTGCCAAGAGCAACACTCAAAAGTCCAATCCTTTCCCTGCATAACTTTTTCTATGTTTACAATTTGGTTGCATATCTTTGTGATATATGCTTTCGAGAATCTATTGGGCTTTTGGCAGAAGGGGACATTGAACTTTCCATGTCTATTAAAACGAATCATTCCATTAAAATCCGACCTGTTAAGAAACAAAAAATATAATGGATCTCCATTCTCGTTAAATCTATCCCTCATTTCTTTGTAGTATGCAGCACCCTGCTGTTCTAATTTTTCACCATGAATCTCAAGAAATTCTCGTACCATGTGGCTAGTAATAGTTCCGCTTTGAATTCCTCGATACAAAGCAATGATATACTGATTTTTATCACATAAATATGCTCGTTGAGGTGCAATATTAAATATAACAACTCCAGTCCCAACAAATGGCTCAATCCATATTCCAGTTTCATCCCATTTTAGTTTTGCCTTAATAAACGGAACAATTTTTGTTTTAATGCCTTGACATTTTATCGGTGGCACAAGGACTTTGCTACTATCCATTTATATGTTTCCTCCGGTATAAACGACCTTTTCTATATTCTTACATAGTATCAACACATTTTGTTTACTAAATCATCTGGAAATATCTCAATGCTTCCGCAATCGCCTTTTCCTTCTCCGGCGGACACTGCGGCACTTTTGCATCTTCCTTCTTTGACAGGTTATAATTTTGTCCCACATTCAGCCCACACTTCCGCTTGACCTGGGAGATATACAGAGAAGATACCTTCAAGCCTGTATGCTCCAGCACATACGCCTTGATCTGCTCATAGGTCGCTCTCTTCTGGAACCCGGACATATCCATGTCCTCCAGAGAGAACTCCACACGCACTTTCTTCGAGTCGATTTCTCCCTTGGAAAGCAAGACAACCGTCTCCACATGTGAAGTCTGTGGAAACATATCCACCGGCTGTGCGGATATGAGATGGAATCCACCGTCCGCAAGGATGCGCGCATCGCGTGCGAGCGTCGCCGGATTGCAGGAAACGTAGACAATCCGTTCTGCACCGCACGCAAGCAGCGCATCGAGTACAGGACGTTCGCAGCCCTTGCGCGGCGGGTCGAGCACCACTGCGTCCGGCCGGAGGCCAGCGCGCACAAGCTGCGGGAGAATTTCTTCCGCGTTTCCGCAGTGAAATTTAACGTTATCGATGCCGTTCCCTCTCGCGTTTTGAATTGCATCCTCTACCGCTTCCGGTACAGATTCGATCCCATCCACATGCCCGGCGTGCTGCGCGAGCAAAAGAGAAATCGTCCCGATACCACAATAAACGTCCGCTATGCGCTCTCCCCCGCCGGGATTGAGTGCGTCGAGCGCCGCACGATAGAGTTTCTCCGTCTGCTGCGGGTTTACCTGCAGGAAAGAGGCCGCGCTCACGGAAAAACGCAGCCCACAAATGGAATCCGCAATCCGCGACTTTCCCCAGATGGTTTTAAACTGTGCACCAAGGATTACGTTGGTATCCTTGTCATTTTGATTATGAACGATGCTGACAATGCCGGGAACGCGCTCGCGCAGGCGCTCGATCAGCGCCTCCTGCTGCAAAAGCTTCCCGTTGGTGACAACGACGGCCATCACCTCGCCTGTTACCTCAGATACGCGCGCCATAACATGCCGCAGCGCACCGGTATGCGTCGTTTCATCATATGCAGGGATGCCGTACTCGTTGGCCCATCCGCATACCGTTTCCGCTACCAGAAGCGTCTCATCTTTCTGAATGGCACAATCCGAAAGTGGGATGAGCCTGTGGCTGCGCGGCGCAAAGAAACCGAACGCAGCGCGTCCATCCACATTGGCAAACGGGAAACTTCCCTTGTTCCGGTAAGAATACGGTGCATTCATCCCAAGCACCGGGAGGACATTTGGCTCCCGGAATCCGCCGAGGCGTGTAAGCGTGGACGCAACCAGATCCCGCTTATAGGAAAGCTGCTCCGAATAGGAGAGGTGCATCAGTATGCATCCGCCACAGCGGCCAAAGTGCGGGCAAGGAGGCTCCACGCGGCTTGGGCTATTCTTTGAGATAGAAACGAGCTTTCCGACCGCATAGCTGGACGTTGCCTTGATAATACGCGTTTGCACTGTTTCGCCAGGGAGTGCGAAGGGGACGAATACTGCGTAGCCTTTATACCGGCCAATGCCCTGCCCTTCCGCTCCCAGCGTATCAATCGTGAGTTCCAGCGTATCGTTGCGCCCGAGCGGTGGTTTCTTCTGTTTCAGCATCTTTGTTTTCTCCTGTGCAGCAAAACGCGGCTTGCGCCGCGTTTCAGCATAATGTTTTTACGGCCATTTTAAAATTTAGCGAGCACGGAATTGAAACGGTAGAGCTTCTCGTCAAAGTTATCCGGCCGCGCAATGGCCTCATCCAGCGACACGTCTACAATGTGGTTGTCGTGAATGCCAACGGCGCGCCCGCCAATATCCGCGTCCAACAATTCCACAGCGCGCTGGCCGAGCCGCGCAGCCAGTACGCGGTCAAACGCCGTCGGATTTCCACCCCGCTGGATATATCCAGGCACGATTGCCTTGATCTCAATGTCGGAATGCTCACGCACATAGCTTGCGAAATCCTCTGCCCGGCCTGCGCCCTCCGCGATGATCACGATGCTTGTGAGCTTGCCTTTGAGCTTGTTCGTCATAAGCTGGCGCGTCGCTTCCTCCCAAGAAAGTTCGCATTCCGGAACGAGGATAATATCCGCGGCGCCGGCTACGCCGGCCCACAACGCGATGTCGCCGCAGCTGCGCCCCATGACTTCAATCACGCCCACGCGGTCATGTGCGCGCATGGTGTCGCGGATCTTGTAGATCTCGCTTGTGATCGTGTTCACAGCCGTGTCAAAGCCGATCGTAAAGTCAGTATAGCCAAGATCGTTGTCGATAGTGCCGGGAATGCCGATAGTCTTTATGCCGCTGTCGGCAAGCATCTTCGCGCCGCGATAGCTCCCGTCTCCCCCGATGACGATGAGGCCTTCGATGTCAAACGCATGCAGCATGTCCATCGCCTTCTGAAAGCCCTCCGGCGTGCGGAACTCCTCGCTGCGCGCCGTGCGCAGCACCGTGCCGCCCTTGTGCATAACGTTTGCAACGTCATCATGCGTCAGCTGACGCACCATGCCCGCAATGAGGCCCTTGTAGCCATGGTAGATGCCCATAACGTTAATCCCCCGGCTCTCGCCTTCCTTGAGTACGGCGCGGATCGCAGCGTTCATGCCGGGCGTATCCCCTCCGCTTGTCAAAACACCAATACACTTCATAAAAAATTAACTCCTTTCGGAAATTCGAAAACGACTCCTTACCCACGGTTGGCAAAGGACAGCATCGCGCAGGCACACAGGCAGCGCAATCTTTTATTTCCCTCCTCTGCCACGATATATTATATCACATGCGCGAAATTAGTCAAAAGATTATCATATCCTTATTGCTGTTTTACGTTATCCTTTCCCAGAAGCTCGGAGAGGATGTCCCGCAGCGCGCTTGTCTCATTGACATACATTTCCTTTGGTACAAGCTGCGTTTTCTTCGTGTGGGGGTTATGCAGCACGACGGGGATGTTTCCTGGATAGCGCCGCAGAAGCGTAAATACGCGCCCGCTGAGCGATTCATCCGCTGTGTCAAAGCGCAAATACAGTTTGCCCGCAGCCGGGCGCAACGCGAGCGGAGTCACTTCGTCCACAAGCACCATGTTGTCCTGCTCCTCGCGCATGTTTAGCCGTCCGGAAACGCATATTTTGCTGTCCTCCGTAAGGAGGCTCCCAAAGCGCGTGAACACCGAAGGAAACGCAAGCAGCTCGATGGAGCCAGAAAGATCTTCGAGCGTACAATAAGCCATTACGCCGTTGCCGTTTTTCGTCATCTTGCGCTGCACGTGCGTAATGATGCCGCCAAGGCGCACGCGGCTTCCGTCCTTTAAAGCGCCGCTTTCGTCCGCGGCGGAAAGTTCCGCGACGTTGTCTGGCATCTTTTTAAGCGTTTCTGCGTATTCTTCCAGCGGATGGCCGCTCAGGTAAATGCCAAGCGCTTCCCGCTCCAGCGAAAGGAGCGTTTGCTGGTCAAACTCGCGGGCGTTGGGCATGGCCGTCATGTTTGCCTTGATTTCCGCGCCGCCGCCGAAATCGAACAGGGAGAGCTGGCCGGTCTCCGCCTGCTTGCGCTCGTTCGCCGCGGCGTTGAGCGCGCGCTCATATACAAGCAGGAGCTGATTGCGGTTTGCCCCCATTCCGTCAAAGCAGCCGACCTTGATCATTGCCTCCAGCATGCGCTTGTTGACGCCCGGCGCGCGCCTTACAAAGTCGTCAAAATCCCGGAAGGGGCCATGTGCATCGCGCTCCGCGATGAGGTCGCGCATTGCGCTCTCCCCGACGTTCTTGATTGCGGCAAGGCCAAAGCGGATGGCCGTCCCTTCCACGCTGAATTTGGCGACGCTTTTGTTCACGTGTGGCGGCAAAACTGGGATTTTCATTTTCTTTGCTGCGCCGATATATTCTGCCATTTTATCGATGCTCCCCAAGAAGCTGTTGATAATCGCCGTCATAAATTCGACAGGATAATACAGCTTCAAATATGCTGTCCGGTAAGCAACGACGGCATAGCAGGCCGCATGCGGCTTGTTGAATGCGTAGGATGCAAAGTCAACCATTTCATCGAAGATCTTGTTTGCGATTTCTGCGGGCACGCCGTTGCGCACCGCGCCCGGCACCTGAACGACGCCGTCCTCCACGATGCCGTTGACGAAGTTCGCCCGCTCTTTCAGCATCACGTCATGCTTTTTCTTGGCCATCGCACGGCGAACGAGGTCGCTTCTGCCCATGGAATACCCGGCGATATCGCGCACAATGCGCATCACCTGCTCCTGGTACACCATGCAACCATACGTCGCCTGTAATGCAGGCCGTAGCTTTTCATGCAGATACCGCACGTTATCCGGGTCGTTCTTGCCCGCGAGATATTTGGGGATCTGATCCATCGGGCCGGGGCGGAACAGGGAAATGCCCGCAATGACGTCTTCAAGGTTGCCCGGTTTTAACTGCAGCATGAACTGCCGCATGCCTGCGGATTCCAGCTGGAACACGCCGTCCGTATCTGCGGCAGAAATCATTTCATATACCTTCGGATCATCATATTCCAACTTGCTTAGATCGGGCACTTCCTTCCCCTGCTGCCGGATGAACGCAAGCGTATCGCGGATGACGGTCAGCGTGCGCAGACCAAGAAAGTCCATTTTCAAAAGCCCCAGTTCCTCGATCGTATCCTTCGGGAACTGCGTGGTGATAGCCTCGTCGTTGCGCTGCAGGGGCACATATTCTGTGATCGGTTTCGCGCTGATCACAACGCCCGCTGCATGCGTGGAAGCATGGCGCGGCAGGCCTTCCAGCTTTAGGGAAAGGTCGATGAGCTTCTTTACGGTCTCATTCGTGTCATAAAGCGTTTTTAGCTCGGAGGAAACCTCTAACGCACGGCTCAGCGTGATGCCGAGCGTTTTCGGGATGAGCTTGCTGATCTTTTCCACCTCGCCAAGGGGCATATGCAGCGCACGGCCAACGTCCTTCACCGCAGCCTTTGCCGCCATGGAGCCGAAGGTAATGATCTGCGCGACGTTGTCCTTTCCATATTTAGCGACGACATAGTCTATGACCTCCTGCCTACGCTCGATGCAGAAGTCGATGTCGAAATCCGGCATGGAAACACGCTCCGGATTCAGGAAACGCTCGAACGGCAGGTCATATTTGAGCGGGTCAACGTCGGTAATGTCCAACGAATACGCGACGAGGCTCGCCGCGCCGCTGCCGCGCCCCGGGCCAACAAAGATGCCGTTCCTATGCGCGTAATATACAAAATCCCATACGATAAGGAAATAATCCACAAAGCCCATGCGCTCGATGATGGAAAGCTCCAGCGCAAGGCGCGCACGCGCCTCTTCATCCGCTTCGGGCATTTTGCGCCGGAGGCCCGCTTCGGCAAGCTGGCGCAGATATTCCATGTTGGTTAGCCCGTCCGGCGCGGAAAAACTCGGCAGGTGCCGCTCGCCAAAAGAAAGCTCTAGATTGCATTTTCCCGCGATTTCAACGCTTGTATCGAGCGATTCGCGGTAATTGTAAAGCGCCTGTTCCATCTCGGCTGCATCCTTGAGATAAAACTCATCCGCCGACATGCGCATGCGGTTTTCATCGTCCACAAACTTCCCGGTCTGAATGCAGAGCAGAACGTCCTGCGCTTCAGCGTCGGAACGCTCCACATAATGTATATCGTTCGTGGCGACGGTCTTGATGCCGAGCTCCTTCGCAAGCGCGTCCAGACGGGGCAGAACCTCAAGCTGCTCCGGAATGCCATGGTTTTGCAGTTCAATGTAAAAATCTTCCCCGAACATGCCGCGCAGGCGCATGGCAAGCGCGCGCGCTTTTTCCGTCTGCCCGTTGAGCAGGGCCTGCGGGATGTCGCCTGCAAGGCACGCGGAAAGGCAGACCAGCCCCTCTGCGTGCTGCTCAAGCAGGTCGTAGTCGATGCGGGGCTTATAATAAAACCCGTCCACAAAGGCGCTTGAGGAGAGTTTAATCAGGTTCTTATATCCGGTTTCATTTTTTGAAAGCAGCACGAGATGCGCGTTGTCGCGTCCCCCTTCCCGCTCTGTGCGGGAATGCGGGGCGACATAGGCCTCCATGCCCAAAATCGGCTTGACGCCCTGCTTTTTGCACTCCTTGTAAAAGTCGATCACGCCGTACATTGCGCCGTGATCCGTAATCGCAAGCGCATGCATGCCAAGTCCCTTGGCGCGCGCAACAAGCTCCGGGATGCGGGCCGCGCCGTCGAGCAGGCTATATTGCGTGTGCACGTGCAGATGTACAAAATCGCGCATAAATATCCCCTTCGTTTCTCTCAATGCAGGCGGATGTCCTCCGCCATAGCGGAAAGTTTGCTTAACCTGTGGTTCATGCCGGATTTTCCAATGCTAAGCAGTTCCGCAAGTTCCGCAAGCGTGGCCTCCGGGTTGTTGAGCCGCGCTTCTGCCGCCTCGCGCAGCTTCGGCGGCAGGTTCAGCAGACCCATCTCCCGGTTGATCAGTTCGATGTCGATCAACTGCTGCGCCGCCGCCTGCGCCGCCTTTTGCATGTTGGCGTCCTCGAAATTCGAGCGGCGGTTCAGGTCGTTTGCAACGTTGCGCAGCACACGCGCGCTTTCAAAGGAAAGCATGCTTTCCATCGCGCCAATATAGGTAAGGAATTCAGAGATACTCTCCCCCTCTTTCATATAGGCGATGAACGCGGATTTGCGCTTCGCTATTTTTGCATTGAGCGAAAGCGCGTCCATGCGCGCGCAAAGCTCCTGCGCAAAGCGCTCGTGGCGGCAGACGATCTCAAGATGATACCCTTTGCTTGGGTCGCTCACGGAGCCAGAACCGAGGAACGCACCGCGCAAAAAGCCCTGTACGCATTCCGGGCCGGCAAAGAGTGTTTCCGGGACGCGCCCCATCTCCAGCGGCGCTTCCGCATCCCCAGATGGGAGGCAGCCGCTCGCTTCAAGAAGCGCTGCGCACCCTGCACCGCTCAACATCACAACCGTATTCTTTGCCTTCAGCCGTTCATGCTCCCGCAGGGAAAGCGACGCTTCCACCGGGTACAGCCTGCACGCAAGCTGTGCAATCATCTGGCCGACGTTCTGGTTTTCCGTTACGTATTCGATGCCCATCCCACGTCTGCCAAGCGTAATAGAGCCCGCGGTATGCGTAAGCGCGGCAAGCGCAGCGCGCCGCGCCGCGTCATCCTTAAAACGCAATGTGGAAAGTTCATCTTTGGTCTTTGATGAAAAGGACATCGCGCTTCCTCCTCTAGTTCCCGAGCCGCGCATTGATGTCGCCTGCTTCCACCGTCGTATCCCGGTGTGCGAGCTTTACGTCGTATTCCGCAGCCATGCGCCTAGCCATCTGCTCCGCAGCGCATACAGAGCGATGCCGCCCGCCCGTGCATCCAAACGCGACCAGCAGGCTCCGTTTCCCCTGCTTACAAAAGCTGGGGATGAGCAGCTTCAGCATTTCCTCGGTTTGGTCCAAAAAGCGTGCAAAAGCGGGGTCTTGGGATATGTAATCTAATACGGGCGCATCCGCGCCGGAAAGCGGCCGCAACGCAGGCTCATAAAACGGGTTCGGCAAAAAACGCATGTCAAACACCATGTCCGCCTCAAACGGGACGCCGCGTTTGTAGCCAAAACTTTCAAATGTGAGCCGGAAAGCGGCTGCGGAACCATCCGCAAACAGCGCACCGAGCTTGGAGGCGAGCTCCAACGGTTTCAAATTCGTCGTATCAATGATCGTATCTGCACGATCCCGGAAGGCGCCGAGCATGTCGCGCTCCGCGCGGATGCCGTCCCGCACGTCCCTGGAAAGCGGATGACGCCGTCTCGTTTCGTTATACCGGCGCTCCAGGACCTCATCCCTGCATTCCAAGAAGAGGATGCTGCACTGCATGGGGAGCTTGTCCAGCGTGCGGAGCACCTGTTCCGCGTCTGAACGGAAAACCTGCTCCCGGCTGTCGATCACGACGGCCGCACGCTCGACCGGTGGGGCTGCCTTACGGCACAGTTCGATGAAGCCTTCCAGCATTTCGCAGGGGAGGTTGTCCACGCAGAAATAGCCTGCGTCCTCAAAATAGCGCAGGGCCTGTGTCTTTCCAGCGCCGGAAAGCCCAGTTACGATCAAAAGCTTCATGTTGTTCCTCCTTCAGGTTGCACATCCGGTGTAGAAAAGCTGCCAAGCAGGCGAACCTCGGGCTCCAGCCAAATGCCGCTTTGCGCGTATACAGTTTCCTGTACCTGGCGCATGAGCGCATAAACATCCGCAGAAGTCGCCCTGCCCACGTTGATGAGGAACCCCGCATGCAGCAGACTCACCTCCGCCCCTCCGATGCGCGCGCCCTTGAGCCCGGCCTTCTCGATCAGCGCACCAGCGAAACCGCCCTCTGGCCGCTTGAACGTGCTGCCTGCGCTTGGATAGGCCAGCGGCTGCTTCGCACGCCGTTTGCAAGCATATTCCGCCATGCGGGCTTTCGCGCTGCCGTCATCCGGCACAAGCGCAAACGATGCAGATAATACGATGCGCTCAGGCGCGCGGAACGCGCTATAACGATATGCAAAGTCTCCTGCCTGCGGTACAACTTCCCGGATCTCGCCGGATACCGTATCCAGATAAGTTATGGTTTTCAACACACCTGCAATCTCGCCGCCGTATGCGCCCGCATTCATCGCCACTGCGCCGCCGACGCTTCCCGGAATTCCAGCCGCCCATTCCAGCCCCATAAAGCCCCGCTCCACAGCCCGTTTGGAAAGCACGGAGAGCGGCGCCCCGGCTTCCGCATAAAAGTTCCCGCCTTCATTGCGGATTGAGCCCATCGCTTCACCAATGCGGAATACGGATGCTTCCAGCCCATCATCCGAAACGAGCAGATTCGTTCCGTTCCCGATTATCTCGAAAGGAACACCGCATTCTTTCGCGGCGATGAGTGCATCCCGCAGCGCTTCCGCGCTTCGTGGTTCGGCAAGGATGCGCGCGCATCCTCCTGTGCGGAACGAAGTATATTGTGCCATCGGCACATCCTGCCGTACCAAGCAGCCTTTCAGGCGCCCGCACAGCGCGTCAAACTGATTTGGCATCTTATCCTCCATGCTATGCCGCAGCCCATTGCGCAGCACGCGCTTTCCTTTTCATTTTACTTGATTTGCATGCCCGAAACAAGCTCTTTCAAGCGGGCTGCCAAATCCTTTTGCGCTTCCTCGTCTCCTGTGAGGGCGCGGCGCGCGGTTTCCTCCAGCACATCGTGATAGCGCTGCAGCAAAAAAGCGTTTGGGATCAGCGCATCACCCATGCTCTCCGCCGCAGCGGCGACAAGCGTGTTCTCAAATCCCGCTTCCTCCGGTTTCCCTGTCATCGCAATTAGGCCGCGCTGCGAAAGCTGCTTCCACGCACTTTCCGAAAACAGACATTCGATCAAAGCAAGCGCATAGGGGCGTTTTTCCTCGCTGATCCCGTTCGCAAGGCCAATCATCTGCACGAGGGAAGTACCGTCCGGCAGTATGGAAGCCTCAAACGCGAAACCTTTGCCCGCGGTTTGAAGCGTTTGAAGCTCGCTCGCTGCGCGCAGATCCGCGACCGCCATCGCGGCATTGCCCGCTTTGAATACGTCGTATTCCGCGACCTCGCCCGTCAGCCCTAGCGCGGCTGCATAGACGGCGTTGCCGGAAAGCGCGGGGAGCTGCTTTCGCTTCCCGCTTGCCTGCGCCGCCAGAAAAGTTTGCGCCGCTTCCGAGATCCATGCGGCGTCCCGCTTTTTACCTTCGGGCAGCGCAGCGCCGCGCTCCTGGAACAGCCCCGTGTTCACCAAGAGCACATGTGCGGACATTGCGTAAGGGAACGCATAGGCTGTGCCTTCCCATGTGCCAACGCTGCGGCGTGCTTCCGAAAGACCCTCCACAGGAATTGCGTCCAGGGCTGAAAGCTGCTCCGGATAGCACAAGCCGAGCGGGAAAGAGATCAGGTCCGGCGTTTCCCCACGCGCAATCCGTTCGGCGTATTCCGCTTCATCCATTGCGACCACGTCAAAAAACACGCCATAATGCTTGCGTTCCACCCCTTTTGCGATAGAGGCAAGCGCCGTCCCGAGGCTGCCGGAATGGGGTTTAAAGCCTACGACATGCCAGACGGTAATGATCCCGGTATACGGTTCTTCTTCCGGGCTGAACTTTTCGTCATACGTGCGCGTTTTGAGCGCCTCATCAAGGTATTCCGGCATGAAGAGAAGATAGGCGGCTATGAGCGCCGCCGCCACCAGCTTTGGTATCCACTGCTTCCCACGCATTGCCCCACCTCCCAGTGTTCTAAGCATATGCGCGAACCACATGAAAAAGGAACGCGATGCCAGGATGCAAAAAATAAGGAGCTTTGCCAAGCAAAGCTCCTTAATGAATAACCGTCCGATACAATTTCTGGGTTTGCCGGCTCCCGTATTGCCCCATTACGAAAGCCGAAAAGAATCGTTATTTTTGGAGGAAAACAATAATGAAGATGACTGCGCGATATTCCGGACGGTTGGCACAATCACATTTATCATTGTTTTCATCCTACCACCATATATTGTGGAGCGCAAGTGGTTTTTGCACTTTTTATAAAGGAGAGTAATACATTTCACATTTTGTTCATGGTTTTAAAGGCGTCTGGCTGAACGCCCTTGCTCGTCTGCATCAAAGTGTTACGTTTCCATTAAATTCCGGAACATAGGCGGAGTTTGCGGCAGCGAGGCTTTGGATATTCACATTTTTAAATCCAAGCTGGATGCAATAGTCGATCGCCCGGTCATATTCTCTGCGCAGAAGCCTGCGGTTGAGCGGTGAAACCTCCATGGCCCGATGACAGGGCATGTACTGCCCCATCAGGGAAATATGTGTAGAAAGCGGCAGATTCTCCGCCAGAAAATCGAGTACGCGCCGCGTTTCATCCACGGAGCCCGGCAAAACCAGATGGCGGACGATCAGCCCGCGCTGCGCAATGCCGGTTTCGTCGCAGGCAAGCGTTCCGCACTGCCGCTGCATCTCCAGCAAAGCAGGCCCGGCAAACGCGAAATAATCCTCCGCGCCGGAATATTTCCGCGCGACCAGCGGAGATACATACTTTAGATCCGGCAGATAAACGTCCACGATCCCATCCAAGCGGCGCAGTGTCTCCAGCGTTTCATAGGCATTCGTATTATAAACAATGGGTACGCTTAAGCCGCTCTGCCGCGCGGCGTGCACAGCGGGGATGACGCTTTCCACATGCGGTGTAGGCGTAACAAGGTTGATGTTGTGCGCCCCCTCCGCTTGCAGGCGGAGCATCAACGCAGCAAGCTCTTCCACGCCCCATTCACGGCCTACCATCGCATGGTTAATCTCATGATTCTGACAAAACAAGCAGTCGAGATTACAGCCGCAGAAGAAGATCGCACCAGAACCGCGTGTGCCGCTGATGGCAGGTTCCTCCCAGAAGTGAAGCGCCGCGCGCGCGATGATCGGGCGCTCCCCCGCGCCGCAAAAACCAACACTTTTTTTTCGGTTAGCCCTACATGCACGCGGGCACAGCATGCAGCTCATTCCTGCTTCCCCTGCCCGTCCCGTTTGGCGGCCGGTTCCTTTCTCACAGCTTCTTTTTTGGGGTTCTCCTTCTCCATGCTTTCGATCACCTCGTAATGCGCGTCCACAATGGCGTCCTTTTCGCCTGTTTCCGGCTTCTGGAAGAGCTCTGCCTCTTCGCCGCCATATCGTACGTGCCCTTCGCCCGCAGGACCAAGCGCAATCGCATTGCGCACGTAGCGCTTCACAGTCATGCGGAATTGCGTACCCTTCCCAAATTCGCTTTCCACGGTGATGCTTTCGCCAAGCTTTTCCATGATGAACTGGGCGATGGAAAGGCCGAGGCCGGTTCCACCCTCGCCACGGGATTTATCGACCTTGTAGAACCGCTCAAAAATATGCGGAAGATCAGCCTCTGAGATCCCGCAGCCCGTATCCGCGACGGTGAGCACAAGGGAGTCCTTTGCGTTGCGCATACCAATGGTAATCGTTCCGCCTGCCGGCGTATAACGCATCGCATTGTCGATAAGGATGATGAGCACTTGTTCGATTCGGTCCGGATCCGTCATCGCGTCGGGAACCGGTTTGGGGGAATCCACAACGAGGTCGATCCCCTTTTGCTGCGCCGGCCCAGAATACCCGCTTGCAATGTCCCGGATAAGCGTATTCATATCGACGCGCACGACCTCCATGTATTCCGTGCCGGATTGCAGGCGGCTCAGGGTCATCATGTCAGTAATCAGGCGGGAAAGGCGCAGCACCTCATGCAGCATGATGCGGTAATACCGCTGGCGGTCCTCCTCATTCTTCACCATTCCGTCCGCAAGCGGCTCCAACAGGCCGCGTACCGCAGTAAGCGGCGTGCGAAGTTCATGTGAAACGTTTGCGACGTATTCTCGCCGCATCGTCTCCAGACGCTCCATCTCCGTCATGTCCTTAAACAGGCCCGCTACGCCGACGCGCTGCCCACCGTCCGTCACAACAGGAGCGATCGTGATCCAAAGGGTTCTGTCCCCGGCCATCGGGTAAGTGATGCTCTGCGGCTTTCCGGTTTCAAACACCTCGTCGAACGCCTTCCAGATCTTCGGATCGGGCACAAGTTCTTCTCGCTTTTCAACATTCACCGCGCCGAACATGCGCATGAGCGCCGCGTTGTAATGCGTCAGCATACCGACCTCGTCAGTCGCCGCAACGCCATCCGTTAGGCTCTGCAGGATTTGATCAAGCTGGCTCTTTTCGGTTTTGAGCTGATAGATCGTCTGGGAAAGACCTGAGCAGAGCTTGTTGAGCGCCCGCGCCAGGACGCCGGCCTCGCCGATTTCATCCTCGTTTACGCGAATATCGAAGTCGCCCTTGGACATGGAGATCGCAGCCTCGGACATGCGGTGCAGTGGGTCGGTAATGCGGCGTATGCGCCAGGACGTCACAAGCATCGTTACGGGGATAACGATCGCCGCGATCCAAAATAGAGAAGTGCTCAGCTTTGTAGTAGCGCCAATGACTTCCTGTGTGGACTTGATGACGAAAATCGCGCCAGCAAGCGAGCCGTCCGGCATGAAGATCGGCGTTCCAACAACAAGCGCATTCGGCCGTCTTCCAGGCAGGCGCACCTCGTCCGTGCTGACCTTTTCGCCTGCAAGCGCAATGAGGATTTGAGTAGAAAGCGCCTCCCGCATTTCCTCCGCAGTCATCCCGAATATAGAATCCTGATATTGCACGCATTGACTCTGCTGGTTTACGAACAGGGTTGCCCCGTTCACCGCAAGCATCTGCTTCTTGGACAGGCGGATAAACGCTTCCTCCGTGATCTGCCCGTTCAGGAATTCGATGATGAGCTGTTCTGCCGCTTCCGCCTTTGGCGCCATCTCCTGCAGCTTGATTTGCGTATAGGTATCGCGGCTAAGGAAAACATAGCCTCCGACCATGGTAGCGGAGGCAATGAGCAGCGTGATGATAAGCGCCAGCAGCAGCCGGCGCAGGAAGATGCTTCGCATGGTTATTCGACCTCGAATTTATAGCCTACACCATAGATCGTCTTGATGCTCCAGTTAAGGCCCGTATTGTCCAGTTTCGCGCGCAGGCGCTTAATGTGCGTATCAACGGTGCGCGTTTCGCCCGCAAAGTCATATCCCCAAACGCGGTTAAGGAGCTGCTCACGCGTAAAAACCTGGCCCGGATTGGAAGCCAGCATATAAAGGATCTCGATCTCCTTCGGCGTGCAGATGACCGGCTGGCCGCGCAGCGTTACGGTATAGCTCTTGATGTCGATCACAAGCCCGTCATAGATCACGCACCCGTCGTCTGCGGCCTGCTGTTGCTCCGTGGTGCGGCGCAGCACCGCCTTGATGCGCGCAACAACTTCGCGCGGGCTGAACGGTTTCACGATGTAATCGTCCGCACCAAGCTCCAATCCGAGGATGCGGTCGATCTCCTCCCCCTTCGCGGTCAGCATGATGATCGGCACCCGCGAGTTCTTGCGGATCTCCTTGCAGGCTTCGATGCCGGACATCACAGGCATCATAATATCGAGCACACAAAGGGCAATCTCGGCGTCCAATTTTTCAATCGCCTCCGCACCGTTATATGCGTCAACTACCTCGTAGCCTTCGGCTTTCAGATAAATGCCCAGCGATTCATGTACAACGCGGTCATCGTCCGCGATCAGTATCTTGTTCGCACTCATTTCAACGCCCCCCACTGTTTCTTTGGTACCCATGCATTATACCATATGTTTGAACCGGAAAAAACAAAGCACATCGCAAATCCCTGGCTTTTTCACAGTTTTTCCGCATTCCGCCCCAGGGTGAACGTAAATTCCACGCGCCCATCCCGGTTTTCCACCCATATTTTTTCATTTAAAAGATCCATGATCTCCTTTGCGATCGAAAGCCCAAGGCCTGTCCCCTCGCCGGAATGAGAACGATCCGCTTTATAAAAGCGTTCGAACAGATGGCGAATGTCCTCTTCGGCGATCGTTCCCGCGTTGGATACGCGCACGACCACACAGCTGGCTTCCGCTTCCGCATTGATTTCAATGAGCGCATTCGGCTCGCTGTGCTTGATCGCATTGTCAATCAGGATGATAAGTACCTGTTCAGTGCGGTCCGGATTCCCGTACACCGCCGGGAGATTGTCTGGAACGACGAGATGGAGGGAAAGCCCCCGCTCTCCCGCGGCGTTTTCGTAGCGCTGCGCAACGTCATAGATCGTTTCTTCGATCCGCATGCGCTGTTTCGTGAGCGCGATCGCTCCGGATTGCAGGCGGGAAAGCTCCAGCAGATCGTCGATCAGGCGGGAAAGGCGCATGGATTCCTTTTGGATATAGCCATAATACCGTTTTCGATCCGTTTCCTTCTTGATGAGCCCGTCGCTGAGCGCGTCCGAAAGGCTGCGGATGGAGGCAAGCGGCGTGCGCAGCTCGTGGGAAACGTTTGCGACGTAATCCTTGCGCGTCTGCTCCAAGCGCACGCTTTCGGTTACATCCTGCACAAGCAGGACCGCGCCTTCCACCTGGCTGCTGCCGTCATAGAGCGGCGAAATGGTGATGCGAATCACCGCGTCCCGGCATTTTTGTTCCGAAACATGCGACGTGCCCGCCCTTAAGACCTCTGAAACATGCGGCAAAATCGTCTGGAATGCGGGGAGCGATTCCGGCGCGTCGCCCTCCTTCCCGCCGAGGAGCAAAATGGAAGACGGGTTATATTGCATCACCTGGCCATGCAGGTTCACGCTGATAACGCCTTCCCCTAAGCCATCCAACGTAATGCGCAGGCGGTTGCGTTCAAACGTTAAATCTTCGATCGTGTGCGAAAGCGCGCTGGAAAGGTAGTTGAGCGACTGCCCAAGCTGCGCGATCTCGTCATTGCCGGAAACAAGCGCGCGCACGGAGAAATTGCCGTGCGCCATAGCAAGCGCGGCTTCGTTCATCTGTTGCAGCGGCCCCGTCAGCTTGCGGGACATCAGGTATGCCGGCAGCAGCATCGCCACCGCGACGACGACGACCGCCACAAGAAGCGCCGTCCAAAGGCTGTTCATCGCGGCGCTTAGCTCCTGGATGGGCTTGATCAAAAACACTGCGCCGATCACGCTGCCGTCACTGCCCCAAATCGGCTCACCGATGATCGCGTCCGCGGCACGCCAGCTCCCTTGGGAAACGCTTCTGCCGGAGAGCACCGCATCGAGGTTTCCCTCCGCAAGCGCAAGCATTTCCTGGGCCTGCTGCGACTCCATGTTTTGGGGGCAGACAAAAAGCGTCTTATCCGCCATGAAGACAAACGGCGTCGCGTTCCAGATGTTCTTGTTGTTCGGGGCCACCGTGATACGGTATTCCCGGTAGCCCATCGTCCCCTGAAGGAATTCGGCCGAGCGCTCCGCCAAAAAGGCTGCGCTCGGCGCAAGCTCGTTTAGCTTGATCTCCGCATACGCGCCCACACCAGTATAGCGAAAAACGAGCGCAGTCAAAGCAGCGCTCAAAATCACCGTAAGCAGAACGATGGCAAGCGTTTTGCGCAGGAACGTGTTTTTCATTGCCCCGCCTCGAATTTGTACCCGACCCCATACACGGTCTTGATGGACCAGGAAACGCCCTCCTGCGGGAGCTTCTGGCGGATGCGCTTAATCTGCGTATCGACGGCGCGCGTATCGCCGAAATAATCGTATCCCCAGACCTGCGAAAGGATCTGCTCGCGCTCATAAACGCGGCCTGGATGGGAGGCAAGCAGTTGGAATATCTCGACCTCCTTCGGAGTAAGGGGGATCTTCTCCCCGTTCACGCGCACGTCGTAGTTGTTGATGTTGATCTCCAGGTTGTCGAAGCGCAGCACCTTCTGTGGTTCCTCCTTAGCGCTTGTAAAGCGCCGGAGCACAGCCTTGACACGCGCGACAACCTCCCGCGCGCTGAAGGGCTTCACAATGTAGTCATCCGCACCAAGTTCCAGGCCAAGGATGCGGTCGATCTCCTCGCCCTTTGCAGTCAGCATGATAATCGGCACGCGGCTTGCCGCGCGAACCTCCCGGCAGACCTCGATGCCGGAAACCTTGGGCATCATCAGGTCGAGCAGAATCAGATCTGGCTTTGCGGAATTCGCCAGCGCAAGCGCCTCCGCGCCGTCCATTGCGGAAATGTGCTCGTAACCTTCACTTTCCAGATACACGCCAAGCGTTTCATGGATGATAGGCTGATCGTCGCAGATCAATATCTTTTGTGCCATGTCCGCACCTTCCTTAGTAAAAATCTTTTCAATTTTATGATTTGATTATAATATGCACTGCGCCGCCTTGCAAGGCAGCGCAGCAATTTGCCATAATTGTACCAAATTCTGCCTCTTTTGAAAACCGGATGTCGTTTTTTCAGGCATTGTGTTATAATCGTTGCATGAAACGGGCTATGCTTCTAAAATGCGTATTTTGCGCCATCCTTGCCGTTGCGCTTCTGCTTGCCTGTGCCGGATGCGACGGCCTTTACGTGAACGCAGATCATGCATCCGGGCTGCGCATCAACGAGGTCGTGTCTTCCAACGCGCGCTCCCTTGTGGATGAGGCGCTCGGCACGCCGGACTGGATCGAACTGTATAACGCCTCCGCTTCTCCCATCAACCTTTCCGGCTGTGGGCTGACCGATAACCCGAAGGAACCGCATAAGTGGACGTTCCCGGATGTGACGATACCCGCCGGCGGATACCTTGTAGTCTATGCAACAAAGGCGGAAGGCACGCTCTGCACCGGCTTCGGCCTGTCCCGTAGCGGGGATTCCCTCTGCCTTTCCGATAAATATTATGCGCTCCTTGATTATATCGATCTTCCCGCGCTTGAAAGCGACGTTTCCTATGCGCGCGGGGCGGACGGCGCATTCGGCTATTGCGCGTCGCCTACGCCCGGCGCTGAAAATACGGCGCAGATCGTATCCGCCCCTTCCCTTTTAGCGTTTGAAAGCGGCGGCGGGGTGCTGACTATTTCCGAAGTGGTGCCAAACAACGCCTCCTATCCGGACGCTTTCGGGAACTATCCCGCCTGGGCCGAGCTATGGAACGTTTCGGATACCCCGGCGCTTCTCTCCGAATATTATCTTTCCGACGATGCGGAAGACGCCTCCAAATGGCGCTTGCCGGACGCGGTGCTCCAACCCGGGGAAACCATCCTTGTGTTCTTCTCCGGCAAGGACGAAACCTCCTCCGGCGAATATCACGCCTCCTTTAAACTCGGCAGCAAAGATACCGCGCTCCTGCTTTTCTGCAAAGACGGAGCGCTTTCCGACTCTCTCGCCTGGCCCGAAGGCCTGCCAGAGGACATTGCCGTCCTCCCGGATGGACTTTACACAGCCTATCCAACGCCCGGTGCAACAAACGATATGCGCACGTTTGCAAACGCAGAGCTCACCCCAATGGACGGCGGTGACGCCGTGCGTATCAACGAATTCCTTCTGCACAACGAATACAGTCTGCGCGACGCGGACGGCGACCGCCCCGCATGGGTGGAACTGTGCAATGCCACGGATTCTGCCGTAAGCCTCGCGGGCTACTACCTTTCGGATGATCCGGAGGATCCGTTCAAATGGGCGTTCCCGGCGGAAGCGGTGATCGCGCCGCAGGGATACCTGCTTGTTTTCCTCTCTGGCAAGGGCCGCACGGAGGGGGAACTTCACACCTCCTTCCGGCTTACGCAGAACGACGCTGCGCTCCTGCTTTCCGCAAAGGACGGCCTGCGGTCAGATTTCTACGCAATCGATCCCGCTTTGGGAGATAATATTTCTGTTGGCATAGAGCCGCAAACCGGCGAAACGAAATATTATGCTACGCCTACACCCGGTGCCGCAAACACGACGCGCGGATTCGATACGCTTGCAAGCGCTGCGCTCCCGGACATGGGCGGCGTATATATCTCCGAAGTAAGTGCCGTTGCTGAAGCGAAAAGCGGCGGAAGCGCTTGGATTGAATTTTACAATGCCTCCGGCCGCCTGGTTTCCCTTTCCGGATGGCATATTACGGACGACGCGGACGAACTGCAAAAATGCGCACTCCCTGCGGTTACGATCGAAGCCGGCGGCTATGCCGTCGTCTCCGCGACGAAGCGCACTGCAAAGCAGCGGAGTGATTTCGTGGCGCTAGGCATCTCGGAAGCAGGCGAAACGCTGTTTTTGAGCGACGCGGTTGGGAACATCATTGATGTATTTGAAACAGGCGCTCTGCGCGCTGGCATAACAAGCGGGCGGCTTGTCGGGAGCGGCGTGCCGGAGCGCGTCTTTTTTACATCTGCAACCAAAGGGAAGCCGAACGACGTTGCAGCGCGCTGCGCCTATGCCGCTGAACCCGTTTTTTCGGAAACCGCGTTGTATCAGGAGGCAGCGTTTTCACTTATGCTCTCTACCGCGACGGAAGGGGCCGAGATCCGTTATACGACCGATGGAAGCGAACCCGGCCCCGACTCCACGCTTTACACCGGCCCGTTAACCATTTCTGGGAACACGGCGGTGCGCGCAGCCGCCTATTGTGACGGTCTCCTTCCGAGCGACAGCGTTGTGATGACCTATCTTTTCGAGGCGCCGCACGTTGTGCCGGTCGTATGCATCTCCATTTCCCCCACCGCGTTCAGCGAGGTTTATGCCGCCACAACGAAAAAGGAACGCGTGGAGCGTGAAGGCGTGTTTTCCTTTTATGAAGACGGCGCGCTTGGCGTTTCCTTTCCCTGCGGCTTCCGCGCAAGCGGCGCTTCCACGTTGACCGCCGTGCAGAAGTCGCTTGCCGTGCTGCTGCGTTCCGGCTACGGCGTTTCAGAGACGAATTATCCCTTCTTTGCGGACAGCGATGTCGCCGCTTACCGTTCGCTCGTGCTGCGTAATTCCGGGCAGGACCGGACGAACGCGCGCATCCGGGATTCCTTCTTCATGAAGGCTGTGAAGGGGCTCAACATCGAGCAGGTGGAAACACGCCTTACCGTGGTATACATCAACGGGCAATACTGGGGCGTCTACGACCTCAACGAAAACCAGAACGAGGATTACCTTGCGGCGCATTATGGCGTCGATCCGGACGCAGTAGACATCATCCGCCGGAATTCGACCGCGCTCGAAGGCTCGAAGTACGACTTCCTGCGCGTGCGCGAATACGCGCTTAACCGCGACCTTTCCGACGACGCAGCGTTCGCAGAATTCGCGCAGTGGGTAGACGTGGAGTATTTCACGGATTATCTCATCGCCCAGACGTACTTTGCCAACAGCGATATGTTCAACCAGAAATATTGGCGTTCTGCGGATTATTCCGTAAAATGGCGGCCTGTGTTTTTCGACCTTGATTTCGGGCTGCATTCCGCGAGCGCGACGCGCAGCATCCTGTCTCTCTACTTCCAGGCGGAAGGCGTGCCCTCGCAGGATGGCTCGCTTACCAACATGGATATTTACGTTGGCCTGCGCAAGAATGCGGCTTGGTGCGACTATTTCTGCGAACGCTATGTTTACGTCGTGTTCAATTATTTCGATGAGAAACGGCTGACGGCTATTTTGGATGAAATGGCGGAAGAACTGCGTTTTGAATGGCCGCGCCACGCCGCCCGCTGGAGCGAGGCTCCTTCCCTTTCTAAATGGGAAAGCAGCGTAGCGGCACTGCGGGATTGTCTCGCTAGGCGCGCGGATTATGCGCTCAAGTATTTGCAGAAGGAATTTGGCGTTTCCGATGAAAATATGGATGAATACCGCGCAAAGGCGCTCTCCATTTCCACATGAAGCGTTTGGATCCTCCCACGTATGCACGATCTTCATTACATTTGCACTCTCGAATTTAACCGTTAGCGTACAAATTTTTTGTATCCATCGTATCCATCAAAAAACTGCGGGAATGTGTGTGGGCACAAGCGTCATTCGCGCCGCATCACATCAACTCCCGCAGGCCTTTTACGCAGTTGGATATTATTGTTTAATTCTCTTCTTCCTCTTCGGGAAGGATCGCGTTGTGATAAATATCCTGCACGTCGTCGTTGTCCTCGAAACGTTCCAGCAGGCGCTCCATCTTCTCCGCGAGTTCGGGATCGGTCGCGTCCACCGTGTTCTGCGGGATCATGGCGACCTCTGCGGAAAGGAACGCGTAACCCGCAGCTTCCAGCGCCTCGCGCACTACGGAAAAATCGTTCACAGCGGTGTAGATCTCGTAAACATCCTCGCCGGCTTCAAAGTCCTCGGCGCCCGCGTCAAGCGCGGCCATCATAAGCTCGTCCTCGTCGATGGAAGCGCTGCGCTCGATCACAAGCTGCCCACGGCGCTCAAACATCCAAGAAACGCAACCAGATGCACCCATGCTGCCGCCGCTCTTGTCGAACAGATGGCGGATGTCCGCCGCAGCGCGGTTGCGGTTATCCGTTACAACATCAACGATGATTGCGATGCCGTTCGGGCCATATCCCTCATAGGTAATCTCTTCATAGTTTACGTTGCCAAGCTCTCCCGCTGCTTTCTTAATGGAACGAGTGATATTGTCGTTAGGCATGTTGTTCGCCTTCGCCTTGGCAATCACGTCGCGCAGCTTGGAATTGTTTGCGGGGTCGCTTCCGCCCTCTTTTACGGCGATGGCAATCTCACGGCCGATCTTGGTAAATATTTTGCCGCGCTGCGAATCCGTCTTCTCTTTCTTGTTTTTAATGTTCGCCCATTTGGAATGTCCAGACATAACACTTTCCCTCCCGGTAAAATCAACGCTTTATTATAGCACTGCGGCAAGGGGTAGTTCAAGCCCCCGGGTTGGCTTTGCGTCAGCTTTCCTGCCGCAATTCTTCATATTTTGCCCTGAGCTTCTTCAAGTCGTCCCAGGCGTCTCGCTTTTTGCCCTCATCCCGCAGGAGTGCCGCAGGGTGATAGGTTGGGAGAATCCATACGCCTTTTTTGCATTTCCACACCCCGCGATCCCGCGTGATGCGGACGCCTTCGTCGTACACATACCGTGCGGCCGTTGCGCCAAGGCAGACGATGATGCGCGGCCGCACGAGCGCAAACTGGGCGCGCAGATACGGCAGACAGGCTGCGGCTTCCGCATCCGTCGGCACGCGGTTCTGCGGCGGGCGGCATTTTACGATGTTGCAGATATAAACCTGCGTACGGTCCAATTCTACCGCCGCGAGCATCTTGTCCAACAGCTTTCCCGCCGCGCCGACAAACGGGACGCCCTGCAGGTCTTCGTCCCGCCCCGGCCCTTCCCCAATGAGCATGATTTCGGCGGATGGATTTCCATCTCCAATTACAACATGCGCCCTCGTTTGCGCAAGCCCACATCTGGTGCAGCCCTTCAGTTCTTCATATAGCGCCGCCCATTCATAGTGCGCCACAGGAGCCTCCTTCCAGGAACGCACGAACGTCCTCAAATACCTGCACGCGGTTCGTTTCATTCAAAAGCTCGTGCCGCGCTCCAGGATAAAGGATGCACTTCACTGCATGGCCCGTCTGCGTAAGCCAGGCTTCCACCTGCTTCACGCCTTTCCCATTCGCGCCCACCGGATCTGCATCGCCCGCGATGAGGAGGATCGGCCGCTTCGGTACCTGTGCCGCCCAGTCCACACTTGAAACTTCGCCAAGCCCATCGAACAGGTCGCGGAACGCCGCCGCCGTAAACACAAACCCGCAGGCCGGATCTGCAATGTATTTGTCTACCTCCGCCTCGTCCCGCGAAAGCCAATCAAACGCAGTCCGGTTAGGCTTGAACGCCTTGTTATATGCGCCGAAGGAGAGCTTGTCCAAGAGCTTGCTCGGCGTTTGCGGGCCGTTTTTCCGGATCTCGCGCCGCGCGAGCAGCTTTGCAACAGGGAGCGCGGGATTTTTCCCTGCCGTGCCGCAAAAGATGAACCCGTCCAGATCCGCTCCATGCCGCGCAGCATATGAACGCGCCAGGAAAGAGCCCATGCTGTGCCCAAAAAGAAAGCTGGGTATGCCGCAATAAGATTGTTTTATAGTTTGGTGAACGGATCCAATGTCCTGGATCAGCAAATCCCAGCCACGTTCCGGGCCAAAGTATCCCCGGATACCGTTTTTGCTTATGCTCTTCCCGTGCGACGCAGTATCCGCGCCCACGACCAAAATGGCGTTTTGATTTAAATATCTTGCAAAGCGGTCGTAGCGTTCGATATGTTCTGCCATGCCGTGCACAATCTGCAGGACGGCTTTCGGTTCGTTTTCCGGCTCCCAGATACGCACATTCAGCCCACCCTGGCCAGTTGCGGATTGTAATGAGATTTGATGCATTTTCCGCTCCACACTCCTTGCAAAAATCATATTTTGTATTAGAATACCATATTCGCATGTAAAATGCACGAACTATTACTCCTGCTTATTGCAAAATGCTTGGATGCGCCTTATAATTTCTATATAAAAAAAGGTTATGGATCAATTTGGCGTCTTCCCAAATAGGAGCGCCTGCAAATATCAGGAGGAAACACCATGGCGACAGACCTCGATCTGTACAGTATCTTTTGTACTGTTGCCCGCTGCGGAAGCCTTTCGCATGCCGCACGCGAGCTTTATGTCAGCCAGCCGGCCATCAGTCAATCCATGCACCGCCTGGAGTATGCGCTCGGCTGCACTCTCTTCACCCGCACCAGTCGCGGCATTTCCCTCACGAGCGAGGGGCGCATGCTTTACAGCTATGCGGAAAAGGCCGTGAGCCTCATTGCCGCTGCGGAAGACCGGCTCAACCGCATGCGCACGCTCCAATCCGGCGGGCTCATGATCGGCGCGAGCGACACGCTCTGCCAGTTTTTTTTGCTTCCCTATCTGGAAAAATTCCATTTGGAATATCCAGAAATCCAGCTCCAGGTCACCAACCGTACCACGCCGGACACGGTGGAACTGCTCAAGGTCGGCAAGGTAGACATCGCGCTCGTCAACCTGCCGGTCAACGACAGCAGCCTTCAGGTGCGCGAGGTGCTCAATGTGCATGACGTATTCGTCGCCTCATCCCGCTTTTCGCATCTGAGGGATCATCCGATCACGATGGAAGAACTTTCCCACGAGCCGCTCGTACTTCTGGAAAAAGCGTCCAATTCCCGGAAGTATCTGGACGATTTTGCCTCTGTGTGCGGCGTTACGCTGCACCCGGAAATCGAGCTTGGCGCGCATAGCCTCCTCGTGGAGTTCGCACGCATCGGCCTTGGGATCGCTTGCGTCACACAGGAATTCGCCGCCGATGCGATCCATAGCGGCGAACTGTTTGAAATTGAACTCACAACGCCCATGCCGTCGCGGAGCATCGGCCTCATTTCCTTGGAAGGCGTGCCGCTCTCCGTCGCCGCGGACCGTTTCATCAGTATCGTGATGGAAAATGCGGGCACGCACAACGCGTAAGCCCCAGGAAGGAAGCGCTATGGAACGCAAAAGGCCGAACACTAAGCATGTTATGTTGCGTATCGATCTCGTGATTGCAGGCATTTTGGCGCTTGCCGTCGCGCTGTTCGCGGTGCTCTATTCCGGCGGCGGCGTCGGCATTTTGACCAGCGCCGCCACCGGGAACGAAGTGGAACCGGATCCAAACGCCCTGCCGGGCCCTTCCCCCTCCCCTTCGCCCAGCCTTTCCCCTACGCCCGCGCCGGTTTCTACGGAAGGACGTCTGATCCCTTATCTGGAAAACGGCCTCTGGGGCTACAAGAATACCGCCGGGCAGGTTGCAGTCGCCCCTCGCTTCACCGCTGCTTACGAGTTTGACGGCGACAAGGCTTTTGCCGCCGAAGACGGCTATTACGGCCTTTTGGCAAAAAACGGCTTATGGATTGTGGAACCGGTGTGGGAAGCGGTGGAGGCGTTTTCCGAGGGCTTCGCCGCCGTGGAATCCGGCGAGAAATGGGGCTTTATCGATGAAAGCGGAACGCTTGTGATCGACTATAAATTCCGCGAGGTCGGCAGCTTCCATTGTGGGCGCGCCATCGCGCGCAGCGCCGCAAGCTATGGTTACATCGACATTCACGGAGATATAGCCGTTTCACAGAGTTGGAGCGCAGCAGGCGATTTCGCGGAGGACGTCGCGTTCGTGCGCTCGGAATCGGGCAACAGCTACATTATCGACAAGGTTGGGGAACGGATCGCAACGCTCAGTTCCCGCCAGTATGGAACAGCCTTCTCCGAAGGGTTCGCCGTCATCCGCGAAGAGGGCGTTGCTTATTATCTCAACAGCTACGGACAGACCGCTTTTAAGGATAAATATCAGGAAGCGCTCGCTTTCAGCGGCGGTTATGCGGCCGTCAAGCAGGAGGGGCTTTGGGGGTACATCAACTCCAAAGGCGCTTCTGTTATTCCAAATACGTTTGCCGCGGCGCAATCCTTTTCCGGTAAGCTCGCCGCGGTAAAAGATAGCACCACCGATCTTTGGGGGTACATCGGAACCGATGGGAAGTATGTCATTCAACCCGCTTATGAAGAAGCGCAGCCCTTCTCCGACGGCTATGCGGTCGTCAAGCAGGATGGCGCATACTATATCATCAACAGGCCGACGGAGAAAGCGCCTCTCTCCCCGGTGCTTCTCTATCTGGCACAATAGGCCATTTCATTTATGACAAGCCAAGCACGCGTCCGCAGTTTGCGGACACGTGCTTTTTGTTTAAAATATATTTTTGATTATTCGTCTGATTTAATTGCGTCATCATACGTGCAGATGTATAATATGTCTGTCAGCTAAAGACATTTATAGGAGGTGTCAACACGATGCAAGCGATGATGGACGCCCTCGTAAAGGAAGCGCCCGGCAAAGGACTCACCCTGAAGCGCGTGCCTGTACCCCAGCCCGGAATCGGCGAGGTGCAGATCAAAGTCCACAAAACGGCAATCTGCGGGACGGATGTCCACATTTACAACTGGGATCCCTGGAGCCAACAGCACATCAAGCCGCCGATGGTGATCGGCCACGAGTATGTCGGCGAGATTACTGCGCTCGGCCCCGGCGTGACGGATTATACGATCGGCGACATTGTTTCCGGCGAGGGGCATATCGTCTGCGGCCATTGCCGCAACTGCCGCGCCGGCAACGGCCAATGGTGCAAATTCACCCGCGGCGTCGGCGTGGATCGGGACGGCGCATTTGCAGAATATCTCTGCATCCCGGAAACAAACGTGATCCGCATCCCTGCCGGCATCGCAGATGTGCCGGAGGAGATCATCTCCTTCTTCGATGCGTACGGAAACGCAACGCATACCGCCACCATGTTCGATGTGGTCGGCGAGGATGTGCTCATTACCGGTGCAGGCCCCATTGGAATGATGGCCGTAGGCATTTGCCGCCAAAACGGCGCGCGCCGCATAATCGTGACCGACGTGAACCAATACCGGCTGGATATTGCCAAGCGCATGGGCGCACACGCCATCGTCAACCTCAAGCATGACCGGCTGGAGGACGCGATGCAGGAGCAGGGCATGGTGGAAGGCTTCGACGTTGGCCTTGAAATGAGCGGCAACGGCGCGGCGCTCAACCAGCTCCTTAAAGCCATGCGCAACGGCGGCAAGGTGGCGCTGCTTGGCATCGCCGGGCCGGGTACCGTGATCGACTGGAACGACGTGATTTTCAAAGGCCTGACGCTTCAGGGCATCTATGGCCGCAAAATGTACGAAACGTGGTATAAGCTCATGGCGATGCTAGAGGCGGGGCTGGATCTTTCCCCTATCATTACGCACCGCTTCCACTATACGGATTTTGAAAAGGGCTTCGAGGCCATGAACAGCGGTCAATCCGGCAAAGTGATCCTCGACTGGACTAAGTAAATCTATCATCGGGAGGGACGGTTTATGAAAGAAGCGCTTCAATTTTTCCAAAACGAACTTGACTCCATCCGCGCTGCGGGAACCTACAAGGACGAGCGCGTCATCACCACGCCTCAAAAGGCGCGCATTGATACGACGAAGACACGGGGCGTGCTCAACATGTGCGCGAATAACTATCTTGGCCTTTCCGACCACCCGGCGCTGATCGAGGCGGCGAAAGCAAGCTATGATGAATGGGGCTTTGGCCTTTCCTCCGTCCGCTTCATCTGCGGCACGCAGGAGATCCACAAGCGCTTGGAGCGTAAGATTGCGGATTTCCTGGGAATGGATGACACGATCCTCTATTCTTCGTGCTTTGATGCGAACGGCGGCCTGTTTGAAACGCTCCTCGGGCCGGAGGACGCCGTAATTTCCGACGAACTGAACCATGCGAGCATCATCGACGGCGTGCGTCTTTGCAAGGCGAAGCGCTTCCGCTACAAGAACAATGATATGACGGATCTGCGTGCCCAGCTCGAAGCGGCAAAGGACTGCAGGATCAAGCTCATTGCGACGGACGGTGTGTTTTCCATGGATGGATTCATCGCCAATCTGCCCGCCATCTGCGATTTGGCAGATGAATTCGGCGCGCTTGTGATGGTGGATGACAGCCATGCGGTCGGCTTCATGGGCGAACACGGCCGCGGCACCCATGAACATTGCGGCGTGATGGGCCGTGTGGACATCATCACTGGCACGCTCGGCAAGGCACTTGGCGGCGCAAGCGGCGGCTATACCGCTGCCCGGCAGGAGATCGTGGACCTTCTCCGCCAGCGCTCCCGCCCATACCTCTTCTCCAACACGCTTGCGCCTGCAATCTGCGCAGCAAGCCTCAAGGTGTTCGATATGCTCACCGAATCCACCGTGTTGCGCGATAAGGTACATGAAAACACCGCGTATTTCCGCGCGGAGCTCGGAAAGCTTGGCTTTGATGTTCCGGAAAGCACGCATCCGATCGTGCCTGTGATGCTTTATGATGCGAAAGTCGCGCAGGAATTTGCTTCCAGGATGCTCGAAAAGGGCGTTTATGTCATCGGCTTCTCTTACCCTGTCGTGCCGATGAACAAAGCGCGCATCCGCACGCAGGTTTCCGCTGGGCATACGAAGGAAGATCTCGATTTCGCCGTGCGCTGCTTTGCGGAAGTCAAGCAGGAAATGGGGCTCTAAAAAATGACAAAAAAGATGGGCAATGCGCAGGCTTGCCCATCTTTTTTCGTTTTTTGGGTTTAGAACTCGTTCTTATTCTGCTGACCCTGGCGCTGCTTCTTCTGCTCCTGCTGGCGCTGCTTATTCTGGCCCTGGTGCTCGTTGCGGTTCTTCTGCTGCTTCTGGTTCACAGGCAGGTATTCATCCTCATAATGAAAACTCACGGTTCGTTCCTCCTTTCGCGGTTTGATGTAGGTTTAGTATTTGCCCGTGAAACGCCTTTATGCTTGGCGATGCTTTCCGTAAACGGCGAAAAAAGGGCGACAGTTGCGCGCGCCGCATCAAATCGCATCTGGGAAAAGGCGGTATTTTTTAAATTTGAGGCTCAAAATTCGCCAGGTCGATCCAATACCGCCTGGTAAGGATCTCCGCACCTTGGATCGTGTTTATGACCTTGTCCTGCAGGATACCGCCGTTTTTTTCTATCACGCGGGCAGAGCCGTAGTTATCGTCGTTGCAAGTGATTAAAACCCGGCTGAGTCCCAGCGTTCCGCTTGCATATTGAAGCGTTCTAGAGAGCATGTGTGTTCCGTATCCCTTTTTCCATTGGGTATAACGCACGCCATAGCCGATGTGACCGCCATAGCGCAAAAGAGCGTCCGTCAGGCTGTGGCGGATTGAGCTTTCCCCGATGAACTCATCGCCGTCGACAAGCCAGAGATAGGTCGCTTTCACGTAGCCTTCCGGAAGATTCTTTCCGGTTCTGAAATCCTCGAAGCGCTCGAACACATCATACCGGTTGACGTCCACAAACGGATGTGTATGCACACCGTGCTCGCGGTATTCCCGGATCGCTTCGAGATAGGATGGATAGTACTTTTTGTCCGGCAGAATTAATTCCATCGGGCTGCCACCTCCAAAACAATTAAATTTGAAGCATTATATCACGTGCGGGGGCGCATTTCCACAAAAGCTTTTACAAAGCGCTGGAAAACAGCGCGCTTTTTCCGCGCCTTTCGCGGGAGGCTCTATCCGCCAAAAACTTCAAGAAATGCTTGCAAAAGCAAATGCGGCGTGTTAGAATAGCAATGTTTGATTCCGAACGTTACGCTTACAGTCGGTAAGGAGGTGTAAAAGCATGGGTAAGTTTTGCGAAGTATGCAATAAGGGGATGATGTCCGGCAACATGGTCAGCCATTCCAACAGGAAGTCTAAGCGCGCTTGGGCTCCCAACGTTCAGACCGTTCGTGTCGTTGTAAACGGTACGCCGCGTAAGATGAACGTTTGCACACGCTGCCTTCGTTCCGGCAAGGTTGAACGCAGCTTCTAATCACACCACGAGGCTTTTTTCGGGCGGCGCTTCACGGCGCCGTCTTTTCTTTTGCCGGATTACGCCCGCAGCAGCATCAGCACAACCAGCACCACTGCGCCTGAAAGCAGCATTGAAAGAAAAAAGCTAATCCCGCAGCAGAGCAGAATGATCGTTATCAGGAGGAACAGCAGCGTGCAGCGCAACGTCCTCCGTTTCACGCATCGCTTTTTGATATGCACCATGGCCGGCCTTCTTTGCATCTGCGTCCCCTCCCATTCTCTTTGCTTTTCTTTATTTTTAATATACGCACACCATTCCGGAACGGTTCACCTGCCGGGCTGTTACAGAATACAGTATCGTATATTACCTTTGTATTTATGGAGGAAAACTATGGCGCATATGCTCGTTGAAGCAAACGACGTTTGCCTCACATATCATGAACCGACCGCGGAAACACGCGCGATTGAACATTTGAGTTTTCAAGTATACCAGGGGGAATTTGTGGCGATCGTGGGCCCGTCCGGCTGTGGAAAGACAAGCGTCCTTTCCCTCCTCGCAGGCCTTATGGAGCCTTCGGCGGGAGAGATCCATATTTATGATGGAAAGCAGCCCGGTTATATGCTCCAGCGGGATCACCTGCTGGATTGGCGCACGATCGAAGGGAACATCATGCTTGGCCTTGAGGTGAAGCGCATGGCGACACCGGAAAACCGGGCATACGCGCTTGCGCTGCTGGACACATACGGTCTTTCCGAGTTCCGGTATCATTATCCGCGTCAGCTTTCCGGCGGGATGCGGCAAAAGGTAGCCCTGATCCGCACGCTCGCTACCTCACCGGAATTGCTGCTGCTCGATGAACCCTTTTCCGCGCTCGACTATCAAACGCGCCTGCGCGTTGCGGATGAGATCCACTCCATCCTGCGCCGCGAGGGAAAAACCGCGATCCTCGTAACGCACGACATTTCGGAAGCGATCTCCATGAGCGACCGGGTGCTCGTCTTTTCCAACCGGCCTGCAACACTCAAGCACGAGCACGTCATCCGCCTTTCGGGGGACAGCACACCGCTCGGCAGGCGGAATGCGCCGGAATTCAAGGACTATTTCGACATGATTTGGAAGGAGCTTGATAGCTATGAAAAAAAAGCTGCCCGTTAATTGCTCCAGGGAGCATGCGGCATATTTATTGGCGATTGCGCGGCGGGAGCGCTTTATTTCCATCGCCCGCTACCTGATCCTAATCGGTTTCATCGCGCTTTGGGAGGTGTTTGCTCGCACCGGCGTGGTCGACCCGTTCATCTGCAGTTCCCCTTCCCGCATCTGGAATACGCTCGTGCGGCTTTACTCAAACGGGGAATTGTTTGAACATATTTGGATCACGCTGTATGAAACCGTGGTCGGCTTCGTACTCGGCACGTTGTTCGGTACGCTGTTCGCGATCCTGTTCTGGTGGAGCAAAACGCTTTCGCGTATCTTGGATCCCTATCTTGTGGTGCTCAACGCGCTACCCAAGATCGCCCTCGGGCCGATCTTGATCGTCTGGTTTGGCGCGGGCGTCAAAAGCATCATCGTGATGGCGCTTTTGATCTCGCTCGTCGTTACCATCATGAGCGTGCTTGTCGGCTTCAACGAGATCACCGGGGAAAAGCAGCTTCTCATGCGCACATTTGGCGCGAACAAGCTGCAGATCTTCACGATGGTCGTCCTCCCAGCCTCCGTCCCAACGATTATGAGCGCGCTGAAAATCAGCGTCGGCATGAGCTGGGTTGGCGTGATCGTCGGGGAATATCTCGTTTCAAAGGCAGGGCTTGGCTATTTGATCGTATATGGCGGGCAGGTATTTCAGCTTGATCTGGTGATGACGAGCATCGTTGTACTCTGCGTGCTCGCAGCGCTCATGTATTACGGCGTAGCTTACCTGGAAAAAAAGCTCGTGCTCTGGCGCACACATGCATGAGCTTATACCAGCATGATCTCCGGGAAAACCTCCCCAGCTTCGATCCGAAGCAATGCGATGGAAGGCGCGCGCCCTTCCCGCGGCTGCGAAGGGCTGCCGGGGTTCACCGCGAGGACTGCGCCGCTTGCCTCCACAAGGGAAACATGCGTGTGACCGTAAAGTACCAGCGCACAGCCGAGCTCCTCCGCGCGGTAAAACAGGCGGGAGCGGTCGTAACGCACGGCGTATTGATGCCCATGGCACAAAAGGATGCGCGCGCCTGCAAGCGTCACCACCCGCTCTGCGGGAACGCGCGCATCAAAATCGCAATTTCCGCGCACGGAATGCACCGGTACGCCCGCACGTTTTTCGAGCGTCCGCGCATCCGCCGTAAGATCGCCCAGATGGATCCACAACTCAGCGTCCGGAATCGCACGCAGAGCGCGCTCAATGCCAAACGCAGAGCCATGCGTATCGCTGATTACGCCGACGCGCATCATTCCTGCTCCGCCGCAAGCGCAGCGCGGATGGCCTCGAGGCCGCGTTTCCTGTGGCTGACAAGGTTCTTTTCAGAAGCGTCCAGTTCGGCAAAGGTTTTCCCGGCAGGCGCATAGTAGAATAGCGGGTCATATCCAAAGCCGGATGTGCCGCGCGGCGCGCGCAGCAGCGTCCCTTCGACCTCGCCAAGGCGAATGAGCGTTTCGCGGCCGCGCCGCGTGAGGGCGATCGCGCTCACGAACCGGCAGGCGCGCGCGCTGTCCGGCACATCCCGCATCGCATCGAGGAGCTTTGCGTTGTTCGCCGCGTCGTCATGCCCTTCGCCCGCATAGCGCGCGCTGTAAACGCCCGGCGCGCCACCAAGCGCGTCCACCATGAGGCCGCTGTCGTCCGACAGAACCGCGTCCGCATCGGCCACCGCAAGCACTTCCTCCGCCTTTTTGCGGGCGTTCTCCGCAAAAGTCTCCCCGTCCTCCACCACGTCGATGGCAATGCCAGCGTCCTTAAGGGAGAGGATCTCGTCAAAATATGGCGCAAGGATTGCTTTGATCTCCGCGATCTTGTGCGCATTGTTGGATGCAATAACAAGTTTCATGTTCCATTCCCCGCCTGTTCAAGCATAAATTGGGACGCAGTTCCCCGCGTCCCAACCATATTACCATATTTTTTACGGTTCATCTACCCACAATGCGCAGTCTTCAAGAAGTAAATTCATTCACATACATCGGCGCGCTGACCGACGTGCTGAACACATACGGTTCCCCTTCTACCAGGAGGTTCAGTTCATAGACGGGCTGCAGCGCGTTCGCGGTCAAATACATGGTCGTGTACGCAGCTTCATCCAACCCTTCGATATATTGGGCGGAAAGGAATTCCGCGCTCACATCCACCGTCGCCACCCCATCAAACAGGTCGGCGGAAATCAGCTGCGTCCCTTCTGGGAAGCAGCAGCGGAGCGAATCGCTCTCCGGCCCCTCAATCAGCGCGCGCATCGCCGTTTCGATCGTCGCGCCCTCCTCCGTATAGCGTGTGACAGGGACGTTCAGGCTTGCGCTCTGGTTCGGAAAATATAGCGTAAGGGCACTCGCACCCTCCGTGCTGGCGCTGATCTCCCCATCCTCCGCATTGAGCGCAAACGGCGCCATCGCCTGCTTGACATTCGTCCCGTTTGGCAATTCGGAAACCTTCTTGCCATCGAGCGTAATGCGTACAGAATTGATGGAAGAAAACTCGGCCAGCGTGTTCACGATCGCTGTCACCATGGCGCGTTCCTCCTGCGCCGTCTCATGCGCCGTAAAGCCGGAAAGGTCGAGCGTCGCCTCCCCATCGTTCCCAATGCGCAGAGAAAGCTCCGTACCCGCTGGGATAACCGTTTGAAGCCCCATCAGCGCAGCGGAAGCGCGGTTTGCATCCGTATCCTGCAAATATCCAAGCGCCGCCTTACCAATTCCCTCTTCCCACGGAATCATCTTCATCACGGGGACAATGAACCCATCGTCCGTCGCATAATAAAGCACCGTGCGCCGGTAGCCTTCCTCACCGGAATTCGCGCCATGCTCTAGATTCTCGTTGTCCACGCCAAGCCCGCTCGTTGGGGACGGCTCCTCTGCCGCTTCCTGTTTGCAGCCCGTAAGCGCAACGAGCAGCGCTATCGCGGCAAGGCCGCACAAAAGCCTTTTGCGCATAAAAGACCCTCCATTCATCTCAACTTATTTGTATCCTAAGTTTATTCGATGCATGGAGGGAAAATGACCGTAGACGCGATTATGGCGCGGCTGGCTTGAGCGCCTTGACGCGCGCCTCCTCCGGCGTAACGTATGCCGTGCGGTTTGTAGTGTAGATCACCATGCCGGGCTTTGCACCAGCGGGTTTCTTCACATATTTCCGCGGCGTATAGTCCACGGGAACGTTCTCACTGCCCCGCGCGCGGCTGTAATACGCGGCGAGCGTCGCAGCTTCGAGCAGCGTCTGTTCGCTCGGTTCCCCTTCGCATTTGATGATCACGTGCGAGCCCGGGATGTTCTTCGTATGCATCCAGATGTCCCCGCCTTCGGCAAAGCGCAGCGTAAGCGCATCGTTTTGCTTGTTGTTTTTGCCAACGTAGATGCGCGCACGGCCATCCGTCGAGTCGAAGCACATAGGTTTGCTCGCCGCATGCTTCTGCGGTTTCTTCTCCCCTTTTTCGCGCTTCAGGTAACCCTGTTCCCGCAGCTCTTCCACAAGCTCGGCAAGTTCCGCGTCACCTGTGCATTTGCTGAGGTTATCCAGTTGCCCCTCCAGATATGCAAGCTCTGCGAGCGTCTGCTCGCGCTGCGCGCCCGCCATGTCCCGCGCAGCTTTCTGCTTCTGATACTTTTTAAAGTAGCGCTGCGCGTTGTCGCCGACGGAGAATCGCGCGTCAAGCGGGATCTCTACCAGTTCCGGCGGATCCAGATAATAGTTGAGCACGGCGGCCACGGTTCCATTTTGCTTTGCAGAATGCAGATTGGCCGTAAGGAGTTCGCCATACAGCCGGTTGCGCTCCATGCTCTCGGTAGCGTTCATAGCATCCGCGTAGAGCGCCAGTTTTTTCTCGCAGCGTTCAATGTTGTTTTGCAGCACTTTGCGTACCGACGCGCCATGGCGCTGCATGCGCTCATATATGTCGTGCTGCGCGCAAAAAGCGTCATATGCCGCGCCAATGCTTTCCGCCGGGCGGGATTTCACACCTTTGGGAACAAATGGATAGACGCCTACCGGCTCATCGAATTCGCTGAGCGCAAGCGTGGGCGCAAACACGCCTTCGGCGAACGTGCGGTAGAAGCTGAAAAGGCTATCGGCAAGCGCGGCACGCGCGGAATCGCTGAGCGCCTCGCAGCCGGTTTCCTCCGTCACGCGCGCGGCAAGCGCCGCGGCCATGCTGGGCGCAAGGCCGAAGAACGCGCCGGAAAGCCGCTTGTCGATACGCCCGCCCTGTGAAAGCACGCGCACAAATTCCTCCTTTTCAGCGGTAAGCGGGTTCATCTTCTCCTGCTGCGGCGGAAGCTCATACTGGACGCCAGGCAGGATCAGGCGCACGTTGGACATGCCGACACCCACATGCCGGATCGCATCTACGATCATGCCCTTTTCATTCACGAGCACCACGTTGGAGTGCTTTCCCATGATCTCCGCGATCAGCCGGTACGGTACAAGGTCGCCCAGGTCGTTCTGCGCTTCAATCGTCAAAACAAGCACGCGGTCCAAATTCGGCTGATCGGCCGAAATGATCCTGCCGCCCAGAATACGCTTGCGCAGCAGCATGCAAAACATCGGCGCATCAGCCGGGTTGGTGCGTTTCACCTCCGTCAGGTGCGCGCGCGTATTCGCCGCGGACGCGGAGAGCAGGAGCTTGTAATTGCCGCAATTCGTATGCACGCCAAGCAGCAGCTCATCGTGTTCGGGCTGCTGCACCTTATCGATTTTTCCGCCAACAAGCACCCGCTGTATCTCGATCATGGACGCATGCAGGTTCAGTCCATCCATTGCCATAGGGCTGTTTTTCCTTTGTATGTATGATAGATTTTTCGGAAGGCTTATACGATCTTGTTTTTCAGCGTTCCAATGCCCTCGATCTCCACTTCGATCACATCCCCGCGCTGCATCGGGCCGATGCCCTCCGGGGTGCCAGTCGCAATGACGTCGCCCGGAAGCAGCGTCATGCAGGCGGACATGTAGCAAATGAGTTTGTCGATGCTATGCGTCATCATGGCCGTTGTGGAGTCCTGGCGTACCTCTCCGTTTAAGATGGAGCGCACACGGACGCTGCCCGCGTCAAGCTCCGTTTCGATCCATGGTCCGATCGGGCAGAAGGTATCAAACCCCTTGCCGCGCGTCCATTGGCCGTCCCCTTTTTGGATGTCGCGCGCCGTCACATCGTTGAGGCAGGTATAGCCGAAGATGTACTCGGCTGCATGCCCGGGTTCGACCGCATGCGCGGCCCTGCCGATCACAACGCCAAGCTCGGCTTCATAATCCACACGTTTGCTCAGCGCAGGATATACCACCGCGTCCCCATTCCCCACGACACAGGTGTTCGGCTTCAGGAACAGCAGCGGTTCCTCGGGCTGGCCTTCCTTCATTTCATCCGCATGCGCCTTATAGTTTTTGCCGACGCATATGATCTTCGTCGGCTCCACAGGCGCGAGCAGGCAAACGTCCGCAAGGGGGTATTCCCGCCCATCCCGCACAATGCCCGCATACGGCGCGCCGGTCAGCCGCGCGACCTTCTCACCTTCTAAAATCCCATAAAATACTTCGCTTTGATGTTTTGCCCGCACAATACGCATCTTTTTTCTCCTTTGTAGCTGTGCTTTATATTACGGAATCGGTTCAAGCGACGAACAGGAAATTTCGTATGTCGTGCGCTCGGCAACCGTACCATCCTCGTAGCATTTTTGGTATGCCCTGCTTTGCAGCCTGCCCGTAAGGCACACCCGTTCCCCGACCGAAAGGCTCTGCGCGAAACGTGCGTTGCGTCCCCATGCGATGCAGGGCAGATAATCGGATTTATGGTAGGAGCGGTTCACCGCGAGGAGCAGATCTGCGATTTCACGGGAAAAGGGCGTCGTCCGAAAGTTCGCCGGCTTGCAGAGGTAGCCGCAAAGCGAAACCTCGTTATGCGGCGCAAGCGCATCTGGCACAACCGGAAGGAAGCTGCGCGCAAAGAGCGTCACCATCAGCCGGCTGCCCTGCGCCGTGCGTTTATTATAGGAGCGCACCTGCCCTTCCACCTCAACCGTATCCCCCTCCTGGGGCAGCTCGTCAAACAATCGCCCTGGCGCGATCAGCGGCAGAACATCCACTACACCGCTCAAGCGCGGAACTGCAAGATGCGTCAGGTAAAACGCCTCGCCATACAGCGTGTGATCCAGCGCTACTTCTCCAACAATCGTTCCCGCCATACGCGCGCGGTTGTTCTCGTATCCTTTGTCCATACTCGCTTTTCTCCATTCGTTCGGAATGGTTATAAGTATGAACAAGGCGTAGCTGTTATGTATCAGCCGGAGTCGGTTTTGGGTAGGCTGCTGTCACCACGTCGTCCAGCAGCGCCATCACAAGGAGCATGCCTTTGCCCGCGCGCGCGTCGATACGCACGAGATCCGTATTCACGTCCGTTTTCGTGCCGTGCTTTTGCTCGACGGTGAAGTCAAACGGCATCTTCACATAGAACGCGGCGGCAATACAAGTGCCATTGCTGCCGTTCTTCTTGAAATCGAACGTCTTGAGTCCCTTTCCGTTGCGGCCTTGGATGTCATAATCGAACACGAAGCTACGCTTTGCATAACCGCGGTCGGTCAGGACGAGAATCTCCCCCTCGTCTTCGATCTGGTCAAAGAAGCAGACCGCGTCCCCCGCATCGAGCTTGATGCACTTCACGCCGCCGGATACCCGGCCCATCTGCGGCACAGAATCGGTTTCGAAGCGGATGCTCATGCCATGCTTTGTGATGAGCAGGATCGTATCCGCTTTGCGCGGCTGCACTCCAATCAGCGCGTCTCCATCCTTGAGGGCAATCGCCTGCACGCGGCGCGTGCGCGTCAGGTATTCCGTAGCCTCGGTCAGTTTGACGTTGCCCTGCTTCGTGAAGAAATACAGCCCGCCGGACTGCGGCTCCTCCATACAGGCAACAACAGCTTCGTCCTTTTCGAGCGTCAGGATGGAGTTGAGGTTCGTTGGCCGGCTACCAGGCTTGGATTCCGGAATTTCATCCACCGGCAGCGTAAAGCAGGCCCCGAGGTTTGTAAAGAGTTTGATGCGCCGGTCCGTCTTCGTATCGAGCGCTGTAAGCACAAGTTCTCCCTCGATGGGCTGCGTCCGCTTGGAGGAAAGGCGGCGGATGCGCGCGCCGTCGAGCAGAAGGATCACCGCATCCTCCGAAGGCTTCGCTTCAAGCTCGGGGACGACGACCGTCTTCTCCGCACGGATCAGCTGCGTGCGCCGCGGCGTGCTGTAACGGTCTCGGATCTCGATGAGTTCCGCCTTAATGACCGCACGCAGCTTTTCCCCGGAGCCGAGGATTGCCTTGAGCTCCTTGATCCGCTTTTTAACTTCCTTATATTCCTTTTCGATTGCCTGAAGTTCCAGGTTCGTAAGCCGTTGGAGGCGCAGATCCAAAATTGCCTGGGCCTGTGTTTCGCTTAAATGGAAGCGCTGCATCAGTCCGTCGCGCGCTTCCTTCGGCGTTTTGGAAGCGCGGATGAGCGCAATCACCTCGTCAATATTCTGGATAGCGATCATCAGCCCTTCGAGGATATGCTCGCGCCGCTCCGCCGCGTCAAGGTCAAAGCGCGTGCGGCGTGTGACGACGTCCTCCTGGTGGGCGATATAATAAGAAATCATCTTCTTAAGGCCCATGAGCTGCGGCTTTCCCTCCGCGATCGCTACCATGTTTACGCCGAACGTCGTTTGCAGGTCGGAATACTTATAAAGGTATTGCAGAATTTTTTCCGCGTCCGCATCCTTTTTCACCTCGATGACCGCGCGCATCCCCATGCGGTCGGATTCATCCCGAATGTCGCTGACGCCGGCAAAGAGCGTCCGCTTCTCCTGCGCGACCCGGAGAATCTCCTCCAGCGCACGAGCCTTGTTGACCTGATACGGCAATTCGTGTACGACGATGAGCTTCTTCCCATTCTTCTGCGTTTCTATTTCGGTTTTCGCGCGTACCGTCAGTTTGCCGCGCCCGGTTTCGTAGGCGGCGCGAATCTCCTCAGAATCGAGGATATACGCCCCGGTCGGGAAATCCGGGCAGGGGATGATCTTCATCAATTCGTCGAGCGTGATGTCCGGATCATCCATCTGCGCGATCACGGCGTTGATGGCTTCGTCGAAATTATGCGGCGGGATGTTCGTCGCAAGGCCTACGGCAATGCCGCTCGCACCATTTACCAGCAGGTTTGGGAAGCGGCCTGGCAGCAGGTCGGGTTCCTTCTGGGTATCGTCAAAGTTCAGGCTGAACTTCACCGTATCCTTGTCGAGGTCGCGCAGCAGCTCGAGGGCAAGCGGCGTCATGCGCGCTTCGGTATAGCGCATCGCGGCTGCGCTGTCGCCGTCCACAGAGCCGAAATTGCCATGGCCATCCACAAGGGGCATCTGCATGTTGAAGCCCTGTGCAAGGCGGACCATTGCGTCATAGACCGAGCTGTCGCCATGTGGGTGATATTTGCCGAGGCAGTCGCCCACGATGCGGGCGCTTTTGCGGTGCGGCTTGTCCGGCGTGACGCCAAGGCCCATCATCGTGTAAAGGATGCGGCGCTGCACGGGCTTTAAGCCATCCTCTACGCGCGGCAGTGCGCGTTCCAGGATAACGTGTTCAGCGTAGGGGATCATGGAGTTGTGCATCACATCCTCCATACCGCGGATGACGATCTTTTCCCCCAACATCGTGGGCGGTATATCGTTTTTCTTTGCCATGGCGCGTTATCCCTCCTGCACGGGCTGCTGGGCAACCCTGCTTTCAAACGTATCGAGCTTGTTGAAGTCCGCGAACTCGCTGATGTATTCCTTGCGCGGCGCAACCTTGTCCCCCATGAGAATGGTGACGATGTGCTCCACATCCGCCGCATCCTCGATCGTAACCTGAACCAGAGAACGGTTCTCCGGGTTCATGGTCGTTTCCCAAAGCTGCTCCGGATTCATCTCGCCTAATCCCTTGTAGCGCTGAAGCGTATAATTCCGTCCTGCACCCTTGAGCGCCTTGGTAAGCGCGGCGTCATCATAAACGTATTGCGCGTCCTTGCCCCGCTGGATCTTATACAGCGGAGGCTGGCCGATGTAAACATGCCCGTCCATGATCAACTCGCGCATATAGCGGTAGAAGAACGTAAGCAGGATTGCGCGGATGTGCGCGCCGTCCTGGTCGGCGTCTGAAAGGATGATAATTTTGTTATATTTGAGGTTTGCGAGGTTGAAGTTCTCGCCGATCCCCGTGCCGAGCGCGGTGATGATGGAGCGGAACTCCTCGTTTGCGAGCACCTGGTCAAGCCGTTTCTTCTCCACGTTGAGCGGTTTGCCGCGCAGCGGGAGAATGGCCTGAAAGCGCCTGTCCCGCCCTTGCTTTGCGCTGCCGCCCGCGGAGTCGCCTTCCACTATGAAAAGCTCGTTGAGCAGCGCATTGCGCCCGGTACAGCTCGAAAGTTTACCCACAAGCGGCGCGTTCTCCAGCTTGTTCTTTTCGCGCGCCATGTTCTTCGCCTTGCGCGCAGTCTCTCGTACGCGGGCCGCTTTCACCGCCTTTTCCGCGATCTTATTCGCCGTGTCCGCGTTTTTCAGATCCTCCAGCAGCGGCACGAGCATTTCGCTCATCACGAATTCCACTGCGGGGCGCGCTTCCGTGTTGCCCAGACGCGTCTTCGTCTGCCCCTCAAACTGAATTGAGTGCATTTTGAGCGAGATCACAGCCGTGAGGCCCTCGCGGAAGTCCTCGCCGGAAAGCGAGGGATCCTTATCCTTCAAGATCCCATTCTTACGGCAGTAATCGTTCATGATCTTGGTCAGCGCCGCCTTGAAGCCGGTTTCATGCGTGCCGCCCTCCGTCGTCGGAATGTTGTTTACATAGGAAAAGATGCTTTCGGAATATCCATCGTTATGCTGGAACGCGATCTCGACCAAAACATCGTCCTTCTTCCCGCGGAAATGCAGCGGCTCGTCGTAAAGCGCCGTCTTATCTTCGTTGAGGTACTTCACGAAATCCGAAAGGCCGCCTTCAAACTTAAACTCCGCCTGCTTCTGTCTGCCGCGTTCCCGCTCGTCCGAAATGCGGAACAGGATGCCGCGGTTCAGATAAGCGAGTTCGCGCAGCCGTTTGACGATGGTATCATAGTTCAGCTCCAACGTCTCAAATACTTCTTTATCCGGCAAAAATGAAATCTTAGAACCCTGCCTGCGGGTTCTGCCCGTCTCCGCAAGCGGCGCCATCGGCTGGCCGGAATGCATCTTTCCTTCGCTGTCGCGGTAGCTGCGGAACCTTTGCGCATATGCACGCCCTTCGGTGCAGACCTCTACTTCCACCCATTCGGAGAGCGCGTTGACGACCGACGCACCCACGCCGTGCAGGCCACCGGAATATCCGTAGGAAACATTGTCGAACTTGCCGCCCGCGTGCAACTGCGTGAAAACGACCTCCACGCCGCTCACACCGAGCTTTTCATGGATGCCGACGGGAATCCCGCGGCCATTGTCCTCAACGGTGACGGAATGATCCCGATGCAGCGTAATAGAAATTTCGTTTGCGTAGCCGTTCGCTGCCTCGTCCACAGCATTGTCCACGATCTCCCAAAGCATATGGTGCAGGCCACGCGTTCCCGTGCTGCCGATATACATACCCGGCCGCATGCGAACTGCTTCAAGCCCTTCCATGACTTTGATGTCGCTTACGCTGTAATCCTTTGCCATCTTCTTCCTCCACTCGCAACACCAAATCTTGTATTTGGCGCTACTTCTATCCACATTATAGTATAATACACAGTTCCGCACCCTGGCAAGCGCGCATATTTTCCCCCGCCGCAAACGAAACTAAGCGCGGAGGTGATCACAATATGGATCAAAACGCTGAACTTTTAATGGAAATCTACAAAAGTGCTGAACTAGAACGCGCAGTGCTCGGCAGGCTCATCCGGCGTTCGGATGACGCCGCGTTCCGCAACATGATGGCGGATCAGTTCACGGTGTACCACAACATCATGCAGGAAGCGCACGACGCACTCAACCTGCGCGGTGTCCTCGCGCAGGAGTATGGCCCGCTGGAAAAAAAGCCGATCTTCTCATCCATCGCGCTGCACCTGACGATCGACAAGACTTCCTCCCACATGGCCGAAATGCTCGTGCGCGGCAACGTGACAGGGCTCATTGACATCACAAAAGCGCTCCATGAGGCAGAGAACGCCGAGGAAGGTGTGCTTCAACTGGGCGAACGGCTCAAGAGTGCGCAACAGAAGCATATGGAGCAATTACTCGCCTTCGTTTGAGGCGGCAGCGGCGGGCGATTCCTCCTTTTTCAGCAATTCGGAAAGGATCGCGGTGTAGATCGCCTGCGCCCGCTCAGGCCAGACGGAGGCCGCGTGCTTTGCTGTAGCCGCGTCTGGGAGCAGAATGGAAATTTGAAGCAAGTCTCCGTTTTGCTCCATCGCGCGCAGCGTGGTGCGGTATGCTCCGCCTGCGCCGGCGCGTTCGCTGGATGCGGAAAACTGCGTTTCCCGGCGCAGCTTCTCCCGGCAGGCGTCCGCATAATTCGTAAGGTCATCCCGGACGGATTGCGGTAGCCGCTCAACGAACATGCCGAGCGTTTCCCTTCCCTTTGGCGTCAGGCAATACGCCTGCCCATATGGGCGCGGGACGGCGGCGAGGAAGCCCTCCTCCTCCAGCTCGTAAATCGCGCTTTGTAGCTCGAAGTACGGGATCAGCTCATAGGCTGCCGAAAACGTAGCGATCTGCTCCTTAGTCAGATCCACCGAAAGCTCGTTCAAAAAGTAGAGCACCATGAGCTTGCTTTTTGTGAAGCCATCCGAAAAAAACGCCATGGATCCTCCACCTCCGCGCTAATGACATTATTTTATAGTTTAATTATAGCATAAATGGCCTCGCAAAAAAAGCTGCAACGGCCAGTACTGCTGAAAGGAGTCCACACAATGCAATCGCTTGATTTTATCCAGATCGGATTGGGTGCGCTGTTTTCGATCGCCGTCCTGTTCGTTGCCACAAAGCTGATGGGGAACCGCCAGATGTCCCAGTTGAGCATGTTCGATTACGTCAACAGCATCACAATCGGTTCGATCGCGGCTGAAATGGCGACTGCGCAGGAAGAGATACTCGGACCACTCCTCGCGATTTTGATCTATACCGCTGTCGCAGTGCTGATCTCATTTGCGACGAGCAAAAGCCTCCGTGCTCGCCGCGCAATCACAGGAAAAAGCCTGCTGCTCTTTAGCCGCGGCAAATTTTATCGTGCCAACCTGAAGAAGGCGCACATCGACATTTCCGAATTCCTGATGCAATGCCGCGCAAACGGTTTTTTCAACCTGAACGACTTGCAGGCCGTGCTGTTGGAAGCAAACGGGAAGCTAAGTTTTCTGCAGAAGGCGGAAGCGCGGCCCGTCCGCCCTCAGGATATGCAAATGACGCTTCAGGCGGAAAACCTTTCCGTGAGCCTGATCCTCGATGGGGTTATCCTGCATGATAACCTTAAAGCCGTTGGCTTTGACGAAACCTGGCTCGGCAGGCAACTGCGCGCACAAAACTACGCGGACTCGTCCGCCATAGCGCTTGCCGCATACGACGGCTTCGTACTGAGTATCTTCCCGCGCGAAGAAGCGCCCGTATCGCGGGACATATTTCAATAAACGCCCTCCCCGCATGATACAGATTTCACAGGTTTTCTACATTCAGTGCGCTTTCCCCTCTTGCAATTTCCCGCTGCATCCGTATAATGGAAACATAATTGAATAGTTCCATGAGGGAGTAGTTACCATGCGCGGCGCGTGGTTTAAGTTCAACATCTTGGCGTTTTTCGCCTGGCTTAAATGAAAAAACGAGACTCATGTGCAGGAAACTTCTCTGCGCATGAGTTTTTTTATTCCCACATGTGAAATATTAATTATGAAATGCAGAAAGGAAGGGACTCCCAGTTGAAGTATTATTGCGAGGACTCCAATGAGGTGCTTGCGCGCCTTGAATCCGCGCAGGAGGGCCTGAGCGCCCGTGAAGCAGACGCCCGTTTGGCGAAGCATGGCCCCAACAAGCTTGCCGAGGCGAAGAAGGAAACGCTGTTGCAGCGCTTTTTCGCGCAGCTCAAGGATCCGATGATCATCATCCTGCTTGCCGCCGCAGCCGTTTCCGGTATTACCGCCGCATATAGCGGGGAAAGCTTTGCAGATGTGTTCATCATCCTCATCGTAGTGCTCATCAACGCTGTGCTTGGCGTTTACCAGGAGAGCAAAGCTGAGAAAGCGATCGAAGCGCTCCAGGCAATGACCGCCGCGACGAGCAAGGTCCTGCGCGACGGCAGGCAAGTGTCCGTCAAAAGCGAGCTGCTTGTCCCCGGCGATGTGATCGTCCTCGAGGCGGGCGACGCCGTGCCCGCGGATGCGCGCATCCTGGAATCCGCAAGCCTGAAAGCGGAAGAAGCTGCTCTCACCGGCGAAAGCGTCCCTGTGGAAAAAAGCGCGCAGGCCATCATGGCAGGCGACGCCGACGTTCCTTTGGGCGACAGGCACAACATGGTCTACATGGGCAGCACCATCGTCTATGGCCGCGGCCGCGCCGTGATCACCGAGACGGGCATGGGCACGGAGATGGGCAAGATCGCAGATGCGCTTTCCGCCGCGGAAGATGGGCAGACGCCGCTTCAGATCAAGCTCGCGCAGCTGAGCAAGATTTTGAGCTGGGTTGTGCTCGGCATTTGTATCTTCATCTTTGCATTCAGCCTGTTGAAGGCGGGCGACTTCCATCTCGATGTAGTCGTGCGCACCTTTATGGTTGCTGTCAGCCTGGCTGTCGCCGCAATTCCAGAGGGCCTCGCCACGGTCGTGACGATCGTGCTCTCCATAGGAGTGACAAACATGTCCAAACGCAACGCCGTCATCCGCAGGCTCACCGCTGTGGAAACGCTCGGCTGCGCGCAGGTCATCTGCAGCGACAAGACGGGAACACTGACTCAGAACAAGATGACGGTTGTGGACCATTATGGTGACGAATGGACTACTGCCGAAGCTATGACGCTCTGTTCCGACGCCGCGCCGGATGAAAGCGGCGAGGCCGTCGGCGAGCCGACGGAGTGCGCGCTCGTAAATTGGGCGGCGCGCATCGGCCTTGCCAAACCCGCGCTTGAAGCAGCAACGCCCCGCGTCGCGGAGGCGCCGTTTGACAGCATGCGCAAAATGATGACCACGCTGCACAAAACGCAAAGTGGGATCGTGCAGTATACTAAGGGTGCGCCGGACGAGATTCTCAACCGCTGTACCGCTTATCTGCGGGACGGCCAGGAATTTCCCATGACGGACGCGGTTCGCGCGGAAATCCTCGCCGCAAACAAGACAATGGCAGATCAGGCGCTGCGCGTGCTTTCCGCAGCGCGCCGCACTTACTCCGAGCTCCCGTCTGATCTTTCCCCCGATGCGCTGGAGCGCGGGCTCACCTTTCTCGGCCTTGCAGGCATGATTGACCCGATCCGCCCGGAGGTAAAAAAGGCGATCGAGGAATGCCGCACCGCGGGTATCCGGCCGATCATGATCACGGGCGACCACAGGGATACGGCGGTCGCCATCGCCCGGCAACTCGGCATTTTGGACGATGAAAGCCAGGCTATCACCGGCGCGCAGCTCAATGAAATCAGCGATGAGGAGCTGAGCCTGACCATTGACCATTACAGCGTCTATGCCCGCGTGCAGCCTGAGCACAAAGTGCGCATCGTCAATGCATGGCGCAAGCACGGCTGTATTACTGCCATGACCGGCGACGGCGTGAACGACGCCCCCAGCATCAAGAGCGCGGACATCGGCGTCGGCATGGGTATTACCGGCACGGACGTGACCAAGAACGTCGCGGACATGGTGCTTGCGGACGATAACTTCGCCACCATCGTAGGCGCAGTCGGAGAAGGCCGCCGCATCTATGACAACATCCGAAAGGCCATCCAGTTCCTGCTCGGCTCCAACATGAGCGAGGTGCTCAGTGTGTTCTTCGCCACACTCCTCGGCTTTGTGATCCTTGAGCCTGTGCACCTGCTCTGGATCAACCTGATTACGGACTGCTTCCCTGCCCTCGCCCTCGGCATGGAAAAGGGAGAGCCGGACTTGATGCAGCGCCAGCCGCGCAGCGCAAAGGACGGTATCTTCTCCGGCGGGCTTGGGTTTGACGTTGCTTATCAGGGTCTCATGGTCACAATTCTGACGATGGCCGCCTACTTCATTGGCCACCGTGTCGAATCCGGTGTTTGGGAGATCGCACAAAGCGCGGACGGAGTTACTATGGCTTTCCTGACTATGAGCATGGCGGAGATTTTCCACAGCTTCAACCTTCGCAGCCAGCGCGCCAGCATCTTTCAGCTGCATTCGCACAACCCGGTGCTTTGGGGTGCGATGGCCCTGAGCCTCGTGCTCACCACCGCCGTAATTTACCTGCCCGGCATTTCGGATGCGTTCGGCTTCGAGCACATCAGTGCGTTCGAGTATGCCATCGCCTTAACGCTTGCGGTGCTCGTAATCCCTCTTGTGGAGCTTGTGAAGTTCATCCAGCGCAAACACGCAAGGCGGCAGTAATGCTCTGTTGCAAAAGTTTTGGGGAGCAGGTCACTGCTCCCCAAATTTGATCACATGCATTTGTTTCCCGAAGTTTTCCGGCAGCGGCGGCAGATGTTTTGAAAATACGTCCACATACCGGGAGCCAAAGGTTACGCTTGTGATGGTGTCATATGGGATCTTCATTGGCTCCGACTCCCATACCCCGTTTGCGTCGAAATGGCGGAAATATAAAAAACGATTGTAAAGCGTTTCAATTCGCCCGATCGCAAACTGCGGAGCGTCCTCGTCGCTCTCATCCTCCACGATGATATTGCGCCCCATACGAGCAAGGCATGCCAGGGCTGTCCCCCAATCCGTAAGGTCGATCTCCGGCACAGGGCCAATGGAACCCACGACCCCTTCATCCTGGAGGATCTGCATATATTTATCCTCTTTGCTTTCAACCTGCTCTATATCCGCAAAGCGCCGGATCGAGTACCCGTTGAGGACGAAGTCCTCTTCTGCGGCGCCAAGGAAGAGCGTCCTGCTCATTGCAAGCGGAAAATAGTAAAAATAGTTCTCGTCATACCACATGTAAAAGCGGCAGAGCTCCCGCTGTTCGATGCCGCGCTGCACGGCGGCTCTGATTTCATGCTGTGTCAATTCCGTTTCCCTCACCATTTGATAGAGCCGAACAGGCCGCGCGCGATCTTTTTCCCGAATTCCCTGCCGATGGTGTTCATGGCGCTTGAGGTGGCTTTGGAGAGCGCCTTGCCTGCTTTGCTCGTGGCTTTTCTCTTAGCTGTGGAGGATTTCTTCGTTTCCTGCTTTTCAGCCTTAGCCTTCTCCTTAGCCGCAGATTTCTCCGCTTCCACCGCTTCTTCCTCGCGCTGCGCTTCAAGGTGTTCATAGGCGGATTCCCGGTCGATCGGCTTATCGTATTTTTCGCCCATCCCGCCCTTTTCCTGCACTGCGCGGCGCTGCTCTTCCGCAATGGGGCCCATCAGGCTCTGCGGCGGCAGAATAAACGCCCGCTCGACAACGCCAGGCCTGCCTTCCGCATCCAGGAAGGAAACGAGCGCCTCGCCTACGCCAAGCTCAGTGATGACATCCTCCGTCTTAAACGCAGGATTCGGGCGGAAGGTCTGCGCCGCCGTGCGCACCGCCTTCTGTTCCGCTGGCGTATAAGCGCGCAGCGCATGCTGCACCCGGTTGGAAAGCTGTGCGAGCACGGCGTCCGGAATGTCACTCGGGCTTTGCGAAATAAAGTAAATACCGACGCCCTTGGAACGGATGAGCTTCACTACCTGCTCCACCTTTTGCAGGAGAACCTTTGGCGCGCCGTTGAAAAGCAGATGCGCTTCATCGAAGAAGAACACGATCTTCGGTTTTTCCGGGTCGCCCGCTTCCGGCAGGCGCTCGAACAGTTCGGACATGAGGAACAGCAGGAACGTCGCATACAGCGTCTGGTTCTGGACAAGCTTCACGCTGTGGAGGATGTTGATATAACCCCGGCCGTTTTCGTCCGCCTGGATCCAATCAAGAATATCAAGCGCGGGCTCCCCGAAGAACAGATTGCCGCCCGCATCCTCGAGTACCAGCAGCGCGCGCTGGATGCCGCCGAGGCTCTGCGCGGACATGCTACCGTATTCCGCGGTGAAATCCGTCCGGTTTTCACTGACATAGCGCAGCATCGCGCGCAGATCCTTCAGGTCGATCAAAAGAAGGCCCTGATCGTCCGCGATGTGGAACACGATGTTGAGCACATCCGTTTGCACCTCGGTCAAATCCATCAGCCGTGCGAGCAGCTGCGGCCCCATTTCGGAAACCGTCGTGCGCACGGGATGCCCCGCCTTGCCATATATATCCCAAAATCGCGTTGGAAACACGCGGTAGCGCCAATCCGGAATGCCGAACCGCGCGATGCGTTCTTCCATGCTGTCGTTATGCTGGCCCGCGCGGCACATACCCGCAAGGTCTCCTTTGACATCCGCCAGGAACACAGGAACACCCAATTCGCTGAAGGATTCGGCCATCACTTTCAGGGTGATGGTTTTCCCCGTGCCGCTTGCGCCCGCGATAAGGCCATGCCGGTTGCACATGCGGGGTTCCATACAGATGCGTTCCTCCCCGCTTTTTGCGATCCAAAGTTTGCCGTCTTTGAGCATAGGTGCTTTTTCGCCCCCGTACCAAACAAATTTTGTTTTACATTATAGCACAACGGTATAACAGGGAAAAAGGGTGAGCAGGCGCACACGCCGCGTTCGCCAGTTGCAGGAAAAAGCAGCGTGTGCGAGATGCTTCGCATACGCTGTTCTCAAACAATTTTATTTGCTTTATGATTCTCCCAGCACGTCGCTGATGATCGCGTCAAGCTCCGCTGTGATGCCCGCTTCCTCCGGGGAAAGCGGCTCCGCCGGCGTTTCTTCCATGATCTCGTTCACCGTCCATACACGGTCGGTCTCCCCCTCCTCAGCAGGCACGGCAGGTTCCTGCGCTTCCGCCTGCAGCGGCAGTTCCCGGTTCTCGATGGCATAGATACTCTTCATCAGTGTCGCAGGAGTTTCGTAATCCTCCGGCAGGTCTGCCTTCGTTTCCTCCAGCAGGGCGGAAACGTCCGCATATTCGCCTGCAAGCTCCGTTTCACCCGCAAGCCGCGTTCCGGATGCAAACGAGCGGAACTGCTCCGCCTGCGTTGCGGCAGCCGCTGCGGCAGCCTGCAAACTTTCGTTGAGCCGTGCGGCATTCGCGCGGTATTCTGCCATGAACGCTTCAGCCTGCATTGCGAGCCCGCGCGCCTTCTCCTTTGCTTTTGCCACGATCGCATCCGCCTCGCGGTTCGCATCCTGAACGATTTCCCGCGCTTTCTTTTCCGCGGAAAGATGCTCCTCCTCCGCTGCCTTTCGGATGGAATCGCGCTCCGCCTCCGCTTCTGCGATCACCTTGTCCGCGGCGCGCTGAGCGCTCGTGAGCGCGCCGGAAATGGCGGACTCCTTCGACTTAAATTCTTCCAGCGCTGCGGAAAGCGTCTCCACCTTCTTTGCGAGGATCGCTACCTCCTGCTCGCTCTGGCTCAGTTGTTCTTCCAGTTCCTTCGCTTTGCGTCCAAACATTTGCGGCCTCCTTAAAATTTCATCTGCTCCTGCTGCGGCTGCGCTTGCGCCGCAGGCGGCGTGTATCCCATGTGTATATATCCTGTCTCTTATACACATCTCCGAGCCCACGAGACAAGAGGCAATCT
>OJPD01000054.1_pt1 | contig 96128 bp, 93 predicted proteins | sample 1598371 | NCBI WGS metagenome assembly OJPD01 (sample SAMN03922478, study PRJEB24848) | human gut metagenome | isolation source: stool sample | host: Homo sapiens | place: Germany | collected 2010-11
CATCTCATCCCACCACCCCAGGAAAACGCCATCAAAAAAATCTAACCAGAAGTTTGCAGGTAACACTACGAGGCTAATTAATTCCGTCAGATAACAGGTGAAAAGCAGCTTCATTATTTCATTCAGCCATTCGACCCGGAGCTTTTTCCGCTTTATCGTGACCACTCTAATAATCGCATATATGATTCCTACAACACAGGTTATTGGCACGGCTTGGAAAAAGTATCCCAGAATCGAGCCAGAATTCATTATTGACCTCAACCAGTTAAACACAACAAATTCCTCCATTTTTCCACTTTCTCTCTGTCTACCTACTGTCACATAAAACCGGGCAAATAGATACCCTCTCAAATCAAGCGTACCCTTTGTCCAGTACCGTCCAAGTACCATTGGCAGTTTTTACAATAGTCCAGCTCCATTCATACGTACTATTTGCATTCCATGCCCCATAGGCAGTTTTGGGAGATTGAAAAGCGGAATCAAACACAATACATGCTACATACTCGTCGCCGGGAATTCTCCACTTGTTCTCATTTTCGAGTTCTCTCTGAGACCGTTCATCTCCGGCATATCGCAACGATAGATGATTGCACCCAATCATTTTTGCAAAGTCAAACTTTACTGCAAGAACAGCTGCATCGAGATCGGATTTTGAATAGACTTCCGACGTTCCGTAATCCACATTAACGGGACGGAAGACAATGAACGCAAAAACAGCGGCAATCAACACTATTACGGAAGTAAGAACTATGAGGCCCTTTTTCAGCCTATAGGCCTTGCGCTTGGCTTGGTATTCCGGCTCATTCTTATAGGATTAGTTATATTCGTTTGCGACCTCTCTTGGCTGACCAAGCTTTTCAATGGCCTCATCAATGGTCATGCCCGCATCCAACGATAACTGTATCTCTGTTTGGATTCCCTCAATAATTCTCTGCTTAGTCTTCGGGTCAAGGCGAAGCGCCCTTTTGATTCTTGCGATATATGTACTGTGCGTCATTTTACATCAACCTCCTGTCTGGATAGAAAGTAATCGACCCTCTCCACGAATTCGGCCCAAATTGCTTTCATTTGACTGAGCTGTTCACGGCCTTCTGGAGTAATGACAAAGTTTTTCTTCTGTTTGCCATTGGGGACACTTTGAATCAGTCCGGCATCTTCCAGCCGGTAAAAAACAGGATATACTGATCCTTCACGCGCGCCGGAAAAGTATGGTGCGCCCTCATTATTCAGGATCGACATGACCTCTGATCCGTATAGCGATTGTTTCTCGATCAGAGATAGAAATATCATTTCCATAGTTCCACGCTTCAACTGCTGAAGATATGTTCCGTCCATTCACGACCACCTTCCTATGGCAACTCCTTAGGCAGACTAATTAGTGACACTAAGAAGATTATAGCACGGCAGCATCGATAAGTCAATATTCTGAATACAATAGTGTTTATGTACGCACCGCAGGAATCCCTGCGGTGTTGTTTTCTGCTTTGAAGTTACCTTTCTCTGTCAAAGGATTTCTTTCGTACCTTCTGCTGTCCGCCTTGCTCCTGCAACTGTCTGAGCCTGTTTCTAACACTCTCTTTTGGGGGAGGCGCAGACGGTCCGCTCTTTTCCTTAACCTGACGCTCCCATTCGGCAAGATCACGGTTGCACTTGTCAACTACGGCCTCCGCTTTGCGGTAGGTCGCCATGAATGCCTGCACATCGGGATAACCATCCTCCCAGAGAGTATTGGACAAGGGAGATTACACTTATGAAAATCAGATGCGTATGGGAACATAACGGCAATGATAGCATTTTGTATGCGGACAATTTCATCGGAGTCTTTAAAGAAGAATGGTCTTTGAGAAAAGTGCTAAGGCGTTTTATTTAGCATGACAGAATCCACGCAAAGGCTATATATAGAATGGCAATAAAAACATTTGGCTCTGATGCGGTACGAAATGTGTTCCGATTTGATATATAAATCAAACAACAAAATTGAATATAATAAATTATGAGGAATTCACTTGCTACTTTTGTGCGCTGCATGTATCATAATAATTAGAGTAGACGCTTAAGCGGACTTGCATTCAAGCAAGAGAATTTGCCATACAAGCAAAGAGCGTCGATAGATCTGCTTGCGCGGCACCGTTTAATCTTGAACGGATGTTGAGGCATTTGGAAAGTTCGCTGCTCAGCAGAACTTACACAAAATACAAAACCGTTGAAGTCACAAGAAAACTGTATCATACCATCATAGTTTGTAATTTCGGGGCTGACCAATTCCAGCCAACTGCATGACAAACAGAAATTCCCGGCATGGATAGCCAGAGCTGCAATGGCGGAAAGAAGCTGCACATCGGAAAGGAACCGGCAAGGAACAACGTGGGACTGATTGCTGAAAGGCGAGAATCTGGAAAAAGAGGGGGATGAGCATCTGCTGCAAACAGACGGCGGGATTAGGAGGACAAGAAGTGCGGCCGGGCGGAAGAACACAGCCGGTTCATATGGCCGGATCGCCGAGGACACGGGGGTTATGCGGTTCCCTTCTTAAAACCGTAAATTCACTATATTAGGAGGAGAATTATGAAAAAGCGTCTGGTTCTTTTATTGGCATTTTTGATGGCGCTGAGCGTCCTGTCAGCTGCATCTGCAAGCGTCGGTAATATAGACATTGTAGACATAGAGCTGATCGGAAAGATGGATGTGATCCATACCGCGCTTTCAACGGCTGCGACAGATAATGCCAGCAGCATTGGCTCCACGAATGGCGGCTTTTATGGCGGCCTCTACTATGAGAATGGCAAGATCGTGCTTTTGACCACAGAGCGGGGCAGCCAGTCCGCGGCGCTTGCCGCCTATCGCAGCGACAAGGACATAATCATTCGGCAATGCGATTATACCTATGCAGAGATCGAACAGGCGTGGAAGACAGTTGCGAACCATGCCGATGAAATACCGAATTTTGTGTCGGTAGGCATTGCACCGAAAAAGAACCGTGTCATCCTTGCAGTTGAAGACGAATCGAAGTTCTGCCCGGAACAGTTTGCTTGGTTCCCGGGCAGCATTGTAGAGGTGGTTCAATCTGAACCGATTGCGCCGACTGCCAGCATTGGATGCGGGAACACGATGAAAAATGCCACTCGAGGAAACTACCCCAACGTCTCTGTGCCATCCACAGACCCGGGTAACTTGGGAGCAGCGGAAGCGACCGATACAGTCAATGTGCGCAGTGGACCCGGTACGAGTTACGCCATACTGGGGCAGTTGTATAGAGGGCAAACTGTGGCAACCTGGGCAGTAGAAGGCGATTGGGTGAAGATCACTTATAAAATAGAGTCTCAGCCTGGTTATGTGCATATAAGCTATTTAAAGTGGGAGGAGGGCGAAGGCCCACAGTCCGCAGCGGACAGCCCTCTGCTCCCGCAGACCGGCGGCGAAGCTGCGCCGTTCGGGTTGCTGCTGGTGCTGGCGGCTGCCCTGGCTGGCGCGGCTGCGGTCCAAACAGTCAGGGCTCATTGCAAAATGAAATAGGGCAGGGGTGGCATAATTGAAGCAGCACCAGCGGGAAGCTGGAGGTTTGCAGAGGAGCATGCTGCGCTGGGCAAGGGGTGCCTGAAAACTCAGATCGGGCTTATTGAAGAGAGTGAATCGCCAATAAGCCCTGATTGCCTGAACAGCAAGTGAAAACAAAGATGCAGCGCGCGGCCGCGCGGATAGGCGGCTGCACGGCATGTGTATAGAGAAGCGGAACGATGCGGTAAGGAACCGTAAGCGCTTTGGGATGGATCAACAGCCTGCCCAGCAAATCTTCAATACATTAATACATCGTTTCACCGCCGGGCTTACATTGCAATTTGGAAGAAATACGATCTGCCGCAATCAATTTACATTTGATTGTTTTTAACGCGTTGACAGCATGCGGCAGGAAGGATAAAATAGATAAGTCAGTTTAGAATGGGGCGTCGAATGACCAGGCCCCTTTACAAAGGAGAAAGAGAATGCAAAACAAACGCAACGGCATGCGCGCCGTCCTGTTCACCTTGGCACTCGTGTTGGCTTTCGCCGCATTTGCCGGCTGTAACGCCACGGAAACCGATCCCGTTGTCGGGAAGGTTGGCGATATGGAGATCCGGTTCCAGACGTACTATAATGTTTATATCCAGAATATGTTCCGGGATATGTACCAAACCGGCACCTATGATGTATCCACGGCGGAGGCATTTCGCGCGTACCAGGACAAGATATTCGACACTATTATCGACAGCCTGCTGCCCATCTATGTTGCAAAGCAGGAGGGCGTAACGCTGACCGATGAGGAGGAGGCGCAGGTGCAGGAGGATCTGCAGAAGCAGATCGACAGCCTTTATGCCGGTTATGCAAGCAAGGTGGATCAGTCGATCACTGACGAAGCCGAGATCCGCGCTGCGGAAGAAAAGCTGCTGCTGGCAGATCTCAAAGCGAACGGGCTGACTTATAACAGCTATGTGAAGCAGCTGGAAGCGAGTCTGCGCGACGCAGCGATCGGTGAAAAATACATCAAGAGCCTGTTCGTGGAAGTGACGGTAAGCGATGATGAGATTCAGGCTCATTATGATAAGCAGCTCGCCTACTATCAGGAGCGCTATGCGGAGGATGCGGCAAACTATTATGATGATTATTCCGCTTATCTTGCAAACGGCGGCCTGCAGCCCCTCGTCGTGCCGGAGGGCTACAACTACTATAAGCATATCCTTGTAATGAAAGCGAAGGAAGGCGAGGAGAAGGACGTTGACGCCATCGTGGCCGAGATTTATAAGAAGATCGAAGCGGGCGAGGATTTTGATGCGCTGATCGAAGAATACGGCGAGGATCCAGGCATGAAGAACGAACCCTATAAGACGGAAGGCTACATCCTGAGCGAGGCGAACGCTTCCGACTATTACGAGGAGTTTGCGACGGCGGCGCTTGCGCTTGAAAACGAGGGCGACATTACTGCCGAGGCGATCGAGTCCACCGCCGGCAAGCATATCATCAAGAAGCTCGGGCCCGTGGAAGCGAAGACGGTTTCGCTTGACGAGGTGAAGGATACCGTCCGCGAGCTCGTGCAGAAGGAGAAGGAAGACGCGCTGTACAAAGAACACCTTGCCCAGTGGAAGGAAGAGGTCAAGATCGTTAAGCATTATAACCGCGTCGCCGGCGTAAAATAAGCCATGGGCGGCAAGCCGTTGACCGCAGGGATCTACCGCGCGTTTGATCCGGACACGGGGCAATCGTTCGTTGGGTTTACCTACAACTATGAAGGAACCCGTAAACGGCTGCGTTTTGAGTTGACGCTCAACGCTTGCTCCTACAAGCCGCTGCAGGCGTTTTGGAACGAGCGGGGCGGGCTTATGATAGAACTCCTGGAGGCATATGTTCCGGACCCGGCGATGTCCGAATTGGAAGCGGACGCGCATTTGCGCGCGAAGCTGTTTTCCTGGCAGGAGCGGCTCGGCACAGGCACGCGGCTGCTGCAAACGCAAATTTGACACAGATAGAAAAAGGGCGGGGATTCCCGCCCTTCAGCTTGTCGAAAGAGGCTCTCCGGGTTTGTCAAGAGCCGCGGCCCTTGACTTTTGATCGCGAGCAGCGGCCTGTGCGGTGCGAGCGAAAAGCCTTGCGGCGCAAGGCTTTCTTTACACGGAGCGCTGGCCGCGCCATGGGCGCAAGCGCGATGTGAATTCCTCGATAAAGGAAGTGGCTCTGCCACTTGATCGACAGCCTAAAGGGCGGGGATTCCCGCCCTTTTCGCATGCCGGTAAGTTTTTCTATAGCGCTCGGTCGTCTGTTTCCGAAAGCGTTTTCAGGATGGGCGCGATCGCGCGCGCGACGCTTCCCTCCGCAAAGGGGTTGGAGAGGTTTGCGAGCTTAAGCAGCGCAAGATAGGGCTGGCTCCCGCCAGCGCAGCAAAGCCGGTAATAATCCGCCCAGGCAGCCGCGTGGTCTTCCTGCATCTTGCCGTAGAACTCGAACGCGCCCATGGAAGCGAGCGTATAATCGATATAGTAGAACGGGTAGAGGAAGATGTGCAGCTTCTGCATCCAGAAGCCGCCTTTTTCCATAAAGGCATTCCCGTCGTAGCTGCGGTCCGGCAGGTATTTCTTCTCCAGTTCCTTCCAGGTGGCCGTGCGCTCTGCGGGCGTAAGATCCGGGTTGGCGTACACGATGTGCTGATATTCATCCACACACGCGCCGTATGGGATGAACTGAAGTGCGTCCGCCATATGCGAGAACCTGTATTTGGGGGCCTGCGCGCCAAAGAACAGCTCCATCCACGGATACGCGAAGAACTCCATGGACATGGAATGGATCTCATCAACCTCGCTGGTGCTGAAATAGTATTCCGGGAGTTCCTGATTGCGGCTTGCGCAGAACGCTTCGAACGCATGGCCGGCCTCATGTGTCAGCACGTCCACATCCGCGGAGGTGCCGTTGAAGTTGGAGAAGATGAACGGGGAGTCATAATCCGGGATGAATGTGCAATAGCCACCGACTGCCTTGTTTGGCTTTGTATCGAGTTCCAGCAGCTCATGCTCGACCATGAAGTCGAAGAATTCCCCTGTTTCTTTGGAGAGCGCGCGGTACATCTTCTGCGCGCAGCCAACCATGAAGTCCCGATCCCCCACGGGCACAGCATTGCCGTCGGTAAAAGCATAGCTTTCGTCGTAATAGTGCAGCTTTTCCACGCCGATGCGCTCCGCCTGCCGGCGGCGCAGCTCCACGCAGGCAGGGACGATATGCTCCACCACCTGCGCGCGGAAACGCGCTACGTCCTCCGCGTCGTAATCCGTGCGGCCCATGTTCAGGTAGCCAAGCGGAGTGAAGGTATCATAGCCCATGGCCTTTGCCATTTTATGCCGCAGGTGGACGAGCTTATCGTATATTTCGTCCAGCTTCGCTTCGTTTTCAACGAAAAATCCCGCCCAGGCTTCAAATGCGGCCTTGCGCACATCGCGGTCCGGGGATTCCATGTATTTAAGCAATCCGTAATTGTTGCAGACCTCGCCGTTAAACTCGACCTTGCAGCTTGCCGCAAGCGCCTGATACTCGCTGCACAGACGGTTTTCCTCCTGCATGAAGGGGACGAGCGCAGGCGACATCCGCTTGACGTTGAGCTCGGCGTTTGTGAACATCTGCTGCCCATAGCGTTCCGCAAGCTGCGCGCGGAACGGGGTTTCGGTGAGCGCTTTAGCGAATTCGAGCGAAAGCGCGGAGATCACGGGAGAAGCCTCATCGAAAAACTCCTGCTCCGCCTTATAAAACGGATCCTCTGTGTTGAGCGTGAAGCGGATTTCCGCGAGCGTGCTCATCGTCATCAGGCGTTTGGAAAAGGCGGATTCTTCCTTAACGACGGCCATGGCTTCCTCGAACGTTTTTGCATTGCGCATTGCTGCGGTCAGCTTGGCGATCGTCTCCCGCACTGCGTCGAGATCCGGACGTTCATATTTATAATCGTTGAATTTGCATGTCATTTGCAACGTTCCTCCGTTCGTTCGTTTTGCAATGCAAGGTCGTCCGCAGCAAGGAGCGTATCTACGCCGGCTTTGACCGCGCGCATTACGCCGCCCGCTTCAAACGGATCGGAAAGGTTTGCGAGTTTGAGCAGCGCCCGGTAAGGCAGGCTCCCACCCGCGCGGCAGAGGCGCAGGTAATCCTCCCAGGCGGCGGCGCGGTCCTCCTGCATCTTGCCGTAAAATTCGAACGCGCCCATGGATGCCAGCGCATAGTCAAGGTAATAGAAAGGCCTTGCATAAATGTGCTGCTGCTTTTGCCAGAAGCCGCCCGCTTCCATGAACGCGTCTCCATCGTAATCCCGATGCGGCAGATATTTCGCTTCGAGCGCATGCCAAGCCTCCTTGCGCTCCGCGGGGGAGAGGGCGGGATTTGCGTATACGATATGCTGGAATTCGTCTACACATACGCCATAGGGAATGAACGTGAGCGATTCAAGCAGATGGGAATACCGGTACTTGTCCGCGTTCTTGCCAAAGAAAAGCTCCATCCAGGGGTGTGTGAAGAACTCCATGGACATGGAATGGATCTCACAGGCTTCCAGCGTGGGGCTTGCGTAGGCGAGAAGCGGCTGCGCCGCGCCGGCGCAACGGCCCGCAAAGGCATGCCCCGCCTCGTGCGTCAGTACATCCACATCCGCAGAGGTGCCGTTGAAGTTGGAGAAGATGAACGGCGCCTGATAGGCTGGGAGGGAGGTACAGTAGCCGCCCACACGCTTGTTGGGCTTTGTGAGCAGATCCATGAGCTCATATTGAACCATGAAGTCGAAAAATTCGCCCGTTTCCTTGGAAAGCTCGCGGTACATCCGCTGCGCGGCGGACACCATGAACGCAAGGTCGCCCTCGGGCGTGGCGTTGCCGTCCGCGAACTGATAGGTTTCATCGTAAATCTTGAGGGAAGGGACGCCAATGCGCGCGGCATGGCGGTGGTGCAGTTCCGTGCAGACCGGCACGAGCTCCTCTGCGACCTGGGCGCGGAAGCGCGCGACGTCCGCAGGTTCATAGGTACGGCCCATACGCAGGTAGCCAAGGGGCGTGAAATCGTCATACCCCATGAGCTGGCCCATGCGGTTGCGCAGGGCAACGAGCTGGTCATACAGTGTGTCAAGCTGTTCCGCGTTTGCGCCGAGGAAATCCGATACGGCAGCGGCCGCGGCCTTGCGGACAGCCCGATCCGGGGACTGCTGGAAACGCCGCAGGCCGGAGAGGTTCACCGTCTCGCCCATGAAATGCACGCGGCAGGAGGCGAGCAGCTTCTGATATTCCCGCACGAGGCGGTTTTCCTCGATCGTGCTTTCAATGAGCACGGGAGAAAGGCGCTTTGCCTCGCGCTCCGTCAGCGCAAGCAGCTGCGGGCCATACTTCCGGCCGATCTCCGCACGGAACGGGGAGGCGAGCAGCGCTTCGTCATAAGCGAGGGTATAGGGCGTGTTTTTCGGCGTCTCGGTATCGAAAAACACTTTCTCCGCCTCATAGAAGCGGTCCGAGGTGTCGATCGTGTTGCGGATGCTCGCAAGGTTTGCCATCGTAGCAAATTCGCGCAGCGCCGCGTCGTGCGCGCGCAGCACCGCATCCGTGTCCTCAAAGGAGCTTGCCGCTTTGAGCCGTTCTGCGTCTTGGGCAAGCCCGCTGCGCATGGCTTGAATGTCCGGCCTGCAATATTGCAGTTCGCTGAATTTCTGCATAGTTCCTCCTTATATTCCGTTTGTAAATAATGTGTTAACGGGAAGGTTTTCCTGCTATCATCATAGCAAAGATGGATGCATCCCGGCAAGAGATATGCTATAATCGAAAATAATATATTTCAAAATACTGGAAGATATGGCAGGAAACGCGGAAGATGACGAAGAAGCTCTATTACGACCCGGAGCGCACCGCCTGCGAGGCGGCAGTTTTGGCCTGCGAAGCAGTGGGGGACGGATATGATATTTTGCTGGATGCGACGGTGATCTATCCGGAGGGCGGCGGCCAGCTTTCCGATACGGGGCATATCGGGGAAGCGCGGGTCTCCCATGCGCGCGAAGCGGATGGAAAAATATGGCATCTTGCGGACCGGCCCCTTCCTGTAGGCGCGGCCGTGCGGGTGGCGTTCGACCCGGAGCCAAGGCTGGACCATACGCAGCAGCATACGGGCGAACATATCCTTTCCGGCCTTGCGAAGACGCTGTTCGGCGCTTCCAACGTGGGCTTTCACATGGCGGAGGACTATGCGACGATCGACCTCGACCTGCCCCTGGATGAAGCGCAGCTGGCCCGGCTGGAAACGGAGGCCAACCGCGCTGTGCAGCGCGATGTGCCGACCGTGACGCGCATCGTAAATGAGTCGGAGCTGGATGAGATCCCGCTGCGCAAGCGCGCCAAAGGGCTTGCGGGGGAGGAGATCCGCATCGTCTGGTGCGGCGGTGTGGATTCCTGCACCTGCTGCGGCACGCACTGCGCGCGCAGCGGCGCGGTCGGGATGATCCGCATCACCGCGCACATGAACTATAAGGGCGGCACACGGCTCTGGTTTGCCTGCGGCATGCGTGCCGTTGCGGACGCGCAGGAAAACGCCCGCCTGGCGGACAAGCTCGCCCGGCGCTTCAGCACAAAACCGGAGAACGTGTTGGAGGCCGTTACAAAGCAGGGGGACGAGCTTGCGGCGCTCAAACGCACGCTGCGCATGCGCACGGACGCGTTGCTTGCGTACCGGGCGGCTGAACTTTTGCAGGCCGCGGAGACGGTACGCGGCGTAAAATGCATCGTCCACGCGGAGGACGGGCTCAGCGCGCAGGAGCTCAAACAGCTTGCGGAGAAGCTCTGCGCGCAGCAGCAAGCCATAGCAGTGCTGTTCTCCCGCATCGGGGAAACGGTATATTACCAGCTTTGGTGTGCGGCGGGCGTTTCGCTCAGCATGCGGGAGGTCTGCGCCGCGCTCAATGCCATCACCGGCGGGAAAGGCGGCGGGCGGGACGACGCGGCTCAGGGCAGCGCGAAGGCACAGCCCGGCTTTGCGGAGCTGCTCGCCCAGTTTGAAGGATACTTGAAACAGCGGATGAAAGGATCGTAAGCGTGCGGATGAAACGGTATTTGGCGGCTGTTACCGCCTGCATTGCGCTGTTTGCCTGCGGCTGTGCGCAGCCGCAGGGGCCGACGCACGCCCCGGTGGAGCTTACGCCTGCCGTGGCGGAGCTGTCTCCGCCCGGGCCAGGCGAGACGCCGCCGCCCGGCGCGCCTCGGCTGGAACCGCCGCCTGCGATGAATGAATGCACGGTGGAATGCGAGGACACCGTTAATTTGCGCGACGGCGCGTCCTCGCGCGCAACGCTTCTTGAGACGCTGCCTTCCGGCACGCGCGTGCGCGTAATCGAGTTTGAGGAACGCTACGCGTACGTCGAGGTACTCGCAAGCGGGCGGAAGGGCTACCTGATCGCGGGCTACTTAAAGCCGGAGAAGGATGTCCTCGGGCTCAAAATTGTCTCCGTAACGGATACCTATACATACGAACGGATGCGGGAGGATATGCGCGCGCTCGAGGCGGCTTATGGCGACGCCGTAACATTGGAGATCGCCGGGGAAAGCGCGCTTGGCGTGGAAATTCCGGTATTGGTGCTGGGCGATCCTGCCGCGCCGCACCATGTATTCGTCCAGGCAGCGATCCACGCGCGCGAGCACATGACGGCCCTGCTTGCAATGGCGCTTTCCGAGGCGTGGCTCAAGGCCGGCGCGAGCGCGGAGGTCTGTTTCCACGTAATGCCCATGTCTAACCCAGACGGCGTGAAGGTCAGTCAGGAAGCGGTTTACGACGACCATACGCGCGCAATGCAGGCAAGCGATTTCGCTGCGGGGCTGACCAAAGCGGATGGGGAAGAATACCTGCGAAAATGGAAAGCAAACTACAACGGCGTGGACATCAACCGCAATTTCGACGCGCTTTGGGAGCATGTGAATACTGCGCCCGTCCCTTCAGCGGAAGGCTACCGGGGTGGGGCGCCCGAAAGCGAGCCGGAAACCCGAGCGCTCATCGCCTATACGAAACAGTATGAGTTTGACGCGACCATCAGCTACCATGCGACGGGCAGCGCGATCTATTGGCAGTTTGGCCCCGCCACGGAGGCGGATAAGGCGGCGCATGCGCTGGCGAAGGTGATCGGAGAGCTTTCCGGTTACTCGGTGGAGTTTGACGACGGGACCTCCTTCGGAGGTTACAAGGATTGGGCAAGCAGCAAATGCGGCATCCCGTCGCTCACCATCGAGATCGGGACGCGCTCTGCGCCGCTGCCGGAGACGGATTTTTACAACATCTGGATCCGCAACCGCTTCGTGTTCAAAACCGTGGCGGAATGGGTGAAAAACGCTTGACAAAGCGCCCGTGCATCTCTATAATATGAGTGTTGCAAAGCAGAAGCCCCGCTTCTCACCCGCCGGCACAGGGCCAGGCGCGGTTCATGGAACAACACAAAGGCCGCAATGCGGTGGGCTGGGTTGTTATGTCCATAGTGGGTGCTCTGCACCCACTATTTTATTTTTACGGAGGTGTCCACCATAGCCAGCCAAGAACTCTTGATCAACGAGGAAATCCGGGACAGGGAAGTCCGCCTGATCGATGAAAAAGGAAACCAGCAAGGCGTTGTGACGCTCGATGTGGCGATGCGCATGGCCGAAGAGGCAGACCTCGACCTGGTCAAAATTGCGCCGCAGGCTGTGCCGCCCGTGTGCAAGATCATGGATTACGGCAAGTACCGTTTCGAGCAGGGCAAACGCGAGAAGGAACAAAGGAAGAACCAAAAGGTGATCGAGATCAAGGAGATTCGCCTTTCGGCAACCATCGACCAGCACGATATGGAGGTCAAGGCAAAGGCTTGCGCCAAATTCCTGAGCGACGGAAACAAGGTCAAGGTTTCAATCCGCTTCAGGGGCCGCCAGGCCAGGCACGGCGACATTGGGCTGGACGTGATGAATGCGTTTTTTGAGATGGTCAAGGACAATGCTGCGATCGACCGCCCTGCCAAGCAGGAGGGACGCAATATGTTCATGATACTTACACCCAAAGCAAACTAAACTATTTTTCCAAGAGGAGGAAATACCCCATGCCAAAGATCAAGACCCACAGGGGTGCTGCCAAGAGATTCAGCCTTACGAAAAACGGCAAGATCAAACGGGGCAAGGCTTACAAGAGCCATATCCTGACCAAGAAGACCACCAAGCGCCTGCGCGGCCTGCGCCAGACCGGCTACATCGCCGAGTGCGAAGCGAAGAAGGTCCGCGAGCTCATCCCGTATAAGTAAGGAGGAACACCAACTATGGCAAGGATCAAAAGGGCGGTAAACGCCGTTAAGAAACGTCGCAAGGTATTCAAGCTCGCAAAGGGCTATTATGGAGCGAAGAGCAAGCAGTATCGTGCCGCTTCCCAGCAGGTCATGAAGTCCATGGCTTACGCCTATGTGGGCCGCAAGCTCAAGAAGCGTGAATACCGCAAGCTGTGGATTGCGCGTATCAACGCGGGTGCGCGCATTTGCGGCACCACTTATAGCCGCATGATTAATGGCCTCAAGCTGGCCGGCGTCGATGTGAACCGCAAGGTTCTCGCGGATCTCGCCGTGAACGACATGAACGCGTTCCGTGAGCTTGTCAACGTCGCCAACGAGGCGCGCGCATAAAGACGAACGCAAGGGCGCAACCTCAAAAGGCTGCGCCTTTTTCATACCTTGGATTCTTAGGGAGGGCAAGGCCAATGGTCATCGAAAGTGCGCGCAACGAAACGGTCAAGCGGGCGCGGGCACTCGCGCAGCGCAAGGGCAGGCTCGAGCAGGGCGTGCATTTCATCGAGGGCGAAAAGCTGGTGCGGGAGGCCGTGGTCTCCGGCGCGCAGTTTGTGGATGCCTTCATTGAAGAAGGGCATGACCTGATGGCCGCCGTGCTTTCCGGCAGCGGTGCGAGCGTGCATGTGGTGCGCCGCAGCGTGATGGAAAGCCTGACGCAGACCGGCACGCCGCAATGGGTCTGCGCAACGGTAAAAACGCCGGAACAGCCCATCCCGGAATACTATCCTGCCGGGCTGATCGTCGCGCTCGACTGCGTGCAGGATCCCGGCAATCTCGGCACGATCCTGCGCACGGCGGACGCGATGGGCGCCTCTGGCCTGCTGCTGGGCGAAGGCTGTGCAGATCCTTACGCGCCAAAGCCGTTGCGCGCTGCGATGGGCTCCATTTACCACATCCCGGTTTGGCAGGGCGATCTTACATGCGAAATCGGCCGCCTGGCTGAACAGGGCTTTACATGCGTCTGCGGCCACCTCAAGGGCGGGGACACGCTGCCCGAACCCGGCGAAAAATGCGTGCTCGTGATCGGCAACGAGGGCAACGGCGTTTCGGATGCCATCGCCGCCCGGTGCGAAAAATACCGCCTGCCGATGTATGGCTTTGCAGAATCGCTCAACGCATCCGTTGCGGCGGGAATCCTCATCTACGAGCTTGCGCGGAAGATGCGGGGTTGAAAATAAAAGATCAAAAGCGAAGCGGATGGGCTTGGGACTCTCCGCCAGCTTGTCGAAAAAGGCTGTCCGGGATTGTCAAGGGCCGCAGCCCTTGACTTTTGATCGCGAGCAGCGACCCGTGCGGTGCGAGCGAAAAGCCTTGCGCCGCAAGGCTTTCTTTACACGGAGCGCTGGCCGCGCCATCGGCGCAAGCGCGACGCGCAAACCTCGATAAAGTGGCATATGCCACTTTATCGACAGCCTAGCGGATGGGTTTGGGGCTCATCCGCGTTTCATTAATATCCGGTTTAATTCCGGCCGCAACCGCTCCCGGTGGGTGGGCACATACTGTTCCGATTGCAGAAAATTGAGAAAGTCATCCTCCGGCAGCCAGAGATAGCTCACCGTTTCGCCGCCCTGCAAAGCGACGGCGCTTTTGTCACAGGCGATGCGGCCGAAATAACCGCAGTAAATCGTATCGCGGCTTACGACCCGGTATAGCGGCGTGAGCCGTTTCACGGAAAGCCTCGTTTCTTCCCACAGCTCCCGCTTCGCTGCCGCAAGCGCGGTTTCGCCTTTAAGCGCGCTCCCTCCGGCTGTGGCTTCGTACAGGCCGGGGTAGCTGGGCTTTGTGAAGGCGCGCTGCATAAGAAGAAAATCGCCGTCGACATGGCGCACAAGCACCTCCGAGACAAGGTGGCGCAGTCCTTCAGGAACCGGTTCGCCGCGCACGAGGTCACGCCCAGCGGGCGTACCGTCGGCCAAATAAGCATCCCAGAGTTCCATGGTTCACCCCTCTAAAAAAGAAAAATATCCCTGCCGCCGCGCTGCCGCAAGTAAATACGGCGTGATGTCCGGATAGGTGAGCGTACCAGGCAGCGCGCCAAACGCGCGCACCTCGCTGATTTCGCTTTCCGGCAGCGGCGCAAGCCGCTGGATCCTCGCGGCAAACAACACGCCGTTTGAGGCGTCCGCACCGCGTTCCACCCGGTAATCGCATACCGGGAACAGTTCAAATTCCGCTGCGCCGCTCTCTTCAAACAGCTCGCGCCGCATCGCGTCAAGCGGCGTTTCACCCGGTTCGATGTGCCCGCCCTGCGTCTCCCAGGTTTGGCGCGCCTTATGGCGGCTCAAAAGGAGGTTGCCCTTGTATTCCGAAAGTGCCACGACGTATTTGTAATGCCCGAGAGCCCCAAGGGGACTGACGGTGCATTGCATGTGTTCCTGACGCTCCATCCAGCGCGGCAGCACGCCCACGGTGCGCAGCGCCCGGTAAAGTTTCGGGTTCGGCATGCCGATGATGGTGAAATAACAGCCCTTGAGGCGCTCCACAAGGAGCGAGCCCGGCCCCTGGATGCCATAGGCGCCCGCCTTGTCAAGCGGCTCGCCCGTGGCGATATAGGAGCGGATCTCCGCATCCGAAAGCGGCGCGAAGGTCACTTCAGCCGCGTCGTGGAAGAGGATGCTTTGCGCTTTGGCTAAAACCGATACGCCTGTATAAACCGTATGCGTGCGCCCGCTGAGCGTGCGGAGGATGCGGAACGCGTCGGCTTCATCCTCCGGCTTGCCGATGATGTTCCCGTCGAGATAGACGACCGTGTCCGCGCCGACGACGCAGCAATCCGGATGAGCCGCATACACCGCGGAAGCCTTGCGCAGCGCCAGCTTTTCGACGAAAGCCCCGGGTTCGCAGGGGGGAACCTGCTCGTTTGCGTCGCTTACGACGACCTCATAATCATAGCCCATCAGCGCAAGCATTTCGCGCCGCCGCGGGGATTGGGAAGCAAGGATCAGGCGCATAGCAAGAAAATTCTCCCGTTTCAAAGATAGCCTATATAGTATAACACAAAGGTGTATAACGCGCACGGAAACAGGCAATACTTTCCACCATTCCGGAACTGTGGAAAATGGGAGGTATGTTAAGGATGTGCTTGAATCTTTCCGGACTGCTGATGCGCAACATCGCTATCGACTTCGGAACCGTAAATACGCTCATTGCGATCAAGGGGCGCGGGATCGTTCTGCGCGAGCCGAGCGCCGTCGCCGTGTCCGCGGACGACCTGCGCGAACCGCTTGCCTTCGGCCGCGAAGCCATGCAGATGCTCGGCCGCACGCCGGGCGGCATCAACGTGGTATACCCGATGCGGGACGGCGTTGTGGCGGACTATGTACTTTCGGCGGAAATGCTGAAATATTTCATCCAGATGGCGCTCGGACACAAGGTGGGCGCGCTTGGAGTGCGGCTCGTGCTCTGCCTGCCGCTTTGCGTGACGGAGGTGGAGCGCCGGGCGCTCGCGGAAGCTGCGCGCGGCGCGGGTGCAAGGGACGTCCTCATGCTGGATGAACCGCTCGCTGCCGCCGTCGGGGCGGAACTGCCGGTATTTGAGCCAGTGGGCTCCATGGTGGTGGACATCGGCGGCGGCACAACGGATGTTGCGGTGCTCGCACTTGGCGGTATTGCGGCTTCGGCTTCCGTGCGCACGGGTGGAACGCATCTTGATGCGGCCATCCGCGAGCATGTGCAGAAGGCGCATGGCGTGATGATCGGGGAACGCATGGCGGAGGAGATTAAAATCAACCTCGGCAACGCGCTGCCGGGAGGCATGGAGCGGATGCAGGTGCGCGGCAGGAAACTTGACACCGGCCTGCCCACGAGCCTGATCCTGAACGCGGGCGAGGTGGCGCATGCGATCACCCCCGCGGTGCGGCGGATCGTAGCGGCGGTGAAGGACGCGCTGAGCGTTACCCCGCCGGAGCTTGCGGGAGACCTTTACTGCGGAGGCATTACGCTCACCGGCGGCGGCGCGCAGCTGCGCGGGCTCGACAAGCTGCTTTCCCAGGAGACGGGGATGCCCGTTCGCGTGGAGGAAAGCCCGCTTGACTGCGTAGCACTTGGCGCTCTGCGCATGCTGGACAGGCAGGAGGCATTTACCGAAGCAGCACGCCCGCTCGAAGCATGAGCGTTTCTTAACATACTGTGACGATTTCCCCCAACGCCTTGCAAGCGCCGCGCCTTGCAAGTATAATAGGATAGCAGGAATTTGAGCCGTAAGGCTTGGATCCCGATGTGCTCAAGGAGGAAGCGCTTGCGCGGTTTATTCAAAAACAAGCCCTTTATCATTATGCTCATAGCCATCGTGCTTTTGGGCATTTTGGCGTTTGCGACTTCCGGGGAACGCTCCGCTTCCTGGCTGGAAAGCACGGTTGGCGCTGTTGTGCAGCCGGTGCAGACGTTTGCAGCCCGGGCTTCGGACAGCATCATCGGCTTCGTGCAGCGCATCTTCAAAACCACGGACGCGGATAAAGCGCTGGAGCAGCTTTACGCGCGCCTTGCGCAGCTCGAAAGCGTCGAGGAGGAAAACGAACGCCTTCGGGCAGAGAACGAACGCCTTCGGGCGCTTCTGAACTACTCCGGGATCTCTTCGGACTATACGTTCGTGACGGCGGCCGTCATCGGCAACAGCCAGGGCGTCTGGTTTGATGTGTTTACGATCAATGCGGGCCGCAACAAGGGCATCGAAAAGGACATGGCGGTCGTGAATGCGGATGGCCTCGTCGGCCGTGTCACAGAGGTGGGTGCGACCTGGAGCAAGGTCACCACCATAATTGATTCCAGCACGGAGGTTTCCGTGATGGTGGAGCGCACGCGGGACATCGGCCTGACGCGCGGCACGCTTACTGCCGGAGAGGATGACATGCTGGAGCTGTATTTCCTCGCCTCCGGCTATGACCTCGTCCCGGGCGACGTGATCATCACCAACGGGATGGGGAGCGTATATCCCCGCGGCATCACGGTCGGCACCGTGACGGAAGTCGCACGGCGGACGGAGGATTCTTCCACGGACCGCAACGCGGTGCTCCAACCGAGCGTGGATTTCAGCCACCTGGAGGAAGTCATGGTGATCACCGGCACAGTTGCAGAAGAAGGGGAGGAGTGACATGCGCAGGCTCGCTTTGCCCATTGCGCTCCTTGTCGGCGCGTACCTCGACTCGATTCTGTTTGCGCGGCTGAACATTGGCGGCATCCGGCCGGACGCGCTGCTTGCGGTGATCGTATCGGCAGGCGTGCTGCTCGGGAGCGTAAAGGGCGGCCTCCTGGGATTGGGAGCCGGGCTGTTTATGGACGTGCTGTTCGGCCCCTGCGTCGGCCTTTCGGCGATTGCGTATCTGCTTGCCGGCGCGGCTGGCGGCTTGTTTTACCAGAAGTTTTATGCGGATAATGTGATCGTGCCCGCTGCGGTCGCGGCTGCCAGCGCACTCCTGAAGGAGCACATCATGATGCTGGCCGTGCGCCTTTCCGGCGGGACGTTTTCCTACCCGGAGCTGCTAGGCGCTTATGTGCTGCCCTGCATGTTGCTGAGCGTAGCGCTCACCATGCCCGTGCATGTCCTGCTCAAGCGCGCGCTTGCGCGCCAGGTTCGGACGGAGCACCGCGCGGGCAGGGCATGAGCTGCGATGGAGGTGTAAAAGAACATGAAAAGACCTGTTGGTCGTTTTTTAATTGTTGCGGTCTTGATGATCTGCATGATGGTCGCGTTGGTATACCGGCTCGGAACGCTTACGATCGCGGAAGGGCAGACCTGGTCGGAGGAGGCCGCAGGCCGGAAGGTGCGTTCGATCGCCGTGAAAGGCGAGCGCGGGCGCATCCTGGACCGCAATGGCGTCGTACTCGCCTACAGCGAAACCTGCTACAACGTGGAATTCCTGCGCGATGCGGACAACCGGACGGATTATGATTCTGCCGTCTATACGGAATCCCTGATCAAAGCGATCGACATCATTGAACGCAGCGGCGGCACGACGATCGACACCTCTTACCTCGCCATGGACGAAAACGGCGAGATCGTTTACGACTGGGGCGTGACGAGCGAATTTGCGATCCGCATACGCTTCAAAAATTTCTGCGAGGCGGTGGGCCTCAACATCCAGCGCCGCGACGCGAATTATAAGGCGTACCCGAACGATTCTACCAAATGGGACCTTTCCAAATGGCCTACGGCGGAATACGCTTACAATTACCTCAGGCGATCCTGGTTCATCCCGGAGGACTATACGTTCGAGCAGGCGAATAAGATCATTGCCATCCGCCAGGAGGTCAGCCTGAACAACTACCGGGCATATGCCCCCATCACCATCGCCTACGATGTGGATTTTGAGGTTGTTGCGGAGATCAAGCAGCACAGCGACGAGCTCGTCGGCGTGCAGGTTTCCCAGAGCACGACGCGCATCTACCCGCGTGGCGAAACGGCGGCGCACATTGTGGGCTATCTTTCCCGCACGGCGGATACCGTGAGCGTAAACACCCTGCTCGCAAAGGGATATATGCTCGAACAGCTTGAACCGCTCTATAAATACGAAACTACGACCGATGAGGATGGGAATACCGTGCCGCTTCGGGATGAAGACGGGAACATCGTGTATGTTTATGATGAGAGCGGCAACCATGTGATCGACATGACGGCAAGTTCCGGCCTTGCATATTCCTACAGCGACTACATTGGCGTTTCCGGCGTGGAATCCACGATGGAGGCATACCTGACGGGCGCGACAAAGGAGCACCAGGGGATGCGCGAAGTGGAGATCAACAAGAACGGCAGCGTGATCCGCGAGCTTTCGCAAACGAGCGCGACAAACGGCAGCGATGTGATGCTCACTATCGACGTCGAATTGGAAATCGTCTGCGATACGGCGCTTAAAAACCTCATTGAAAAGATCGCCGCGGACGAGCGGGCGCACATGCTGGAGGACATCGCAGAAAAAGAGAAGGAAGGCGAAACAAGCAAGTATGCGGGCCGGCTGGATGAGATTGAGACCGCGAAGACTGGTGCGATCGTGGCGATGGACCCGCGCACGGGGGACGTGCTTGCGCTGGCCTCCTATCCAGGCTTCGATCCGAATTGGTTCATACAGGGCCTGAGTGAGGAGCAGGCGAAATATATCAACGACGGGGAGACTACGCCCCTACGCAACAAAGCGATCTCTGCCAGGTATACGCCGGGCTCCATATTCAAGATGGCAACGGGCGTTGCAGGTGTTGCGGAAGGTGCTGTTAAGATCGATGAACCGGTAAGCGACCGGGGCGACGGAGGATACTATTATATTTACACGACGGACGAGGAGGGCAAGGAGAGCGTCATCAAAACGAACGCGCCGCGCTGCTGGGATTACCAGAGCGGCCATGGCGACCATGCGAACCTGACGTTGACGCAGGCGCTTGCCCAGTCCTGCAACTATTATTTCTGCGAGCTTGCCTACCGCATGGGCATTGATTCGCTCGATAAATGGGCGGAGAACTTCGGCCTTACGAAATCGACCGGCATCGAACTGCCGGGAGAGGCGGTGGGGATCGGCGGCGGCCAGCAGGTACTGTTTGACAACACGCTGACCAACTCCGAAGGGATGCTGAGCATCAGCGGGCAAAAGACGAGCCTGCCTTCCTTGGTATACCGCCACCTTTGCACGCTCCTGCGCGAATGTATGGATACGCGCATGATGGAGATCGACGAGGACGCAGTCAGCGCCTGCGCCTTACGCCTCATGCAGATTCAGGACGGCACAGGCCTCGACGGCAAGGGCCCGGAGATCCGCCGCATCATCAGCGAGGAGATCGGCATCCCGGAGGGCTACACGCAGACGCAGACCTGGACGAGTGAAATTGTTTCCCTCCTCAATGAGATCCAATGGAAGCCAACGCAGACGATTCGCGCTGGGTTCGGCCAGGGCACGACGCTTGTTACGCCCGTCGCGGTTGCACGCTACATTTCCGCGATCGCAAACGAGGGCACGGTGTACGAAGCGCACATCGTCGATAAGGTCGTAGACACGAGCGGCAACGTCGTAAAGGATGTGCAGCCTACCGTCGTCAACGAAATCGGGGATGATTCCGCCGAGTGGGACGCGATCTGGGACGCGATCAAGGCAGGCATGCAGGGCGTGGTGTCTCTGGAGGACCGCGGTACGGCCGCGAAGAAATTCACCGACGAATTTACGAAACAGTATCTGGATCGTCTCACAGGAAAAACGGGTACAGCGCAGATCGGCATTGCGACGATTGACATTGAAAATACCGCATGGTTCGTTACCTATACGCCGCGCGAGGATCCGGAGCTTGTGCTTGTAATTTGTATCCCAAACGGATATTCTGGCGCCTGGACGATCTCTGCAGCGGAGGAGATTTATACCTGGTATTTCAACAAGCAGGATTCTGCCGCGCCGGAGACGCTTGCGGCGGTCAATGGCATCGTGCCGTAAGGAGCGGGCGGCTGGGTTATGGTAATGCTGCAAGATCATCCGAGTGAGTCGTGTGGAAAGGAAGATGTGCATCTACCAACCCCTTCTGGGGCAAGGGAAACCTTGCCCCTTTTTGTATACGCAAAAGCATGTTATAATAAATTTTGATAAAAGTTTAATTGTTTTCTAATCCAGCTTGTGGGGCGCCTTTAATGCCCCGCTGTTATCCTTTTATCATGCGGGCGGAAAACGCGCGCAGGATAAAAGCCAGGAGGGAAAGATGATGGAACACATCGAGATGGTCGAAAAGCTCATGGAAAAGGCAAACGTCAGCTATGCGGAGGCAAAGCAGGCGCTTGAAAACAATAACTGGGACATGCTGGATGCGCTCATCGAGCTGGAACGCCAGGGCAAGGTGCGCAGTGGGCAGGGAACTGCCAGCTATACGACAGGGCCGGAAAAAGAAAAGCAGGGGAGCGGGCAACAAAGCGCTGGCGCAAGCCGGAACGAGCCCAACGGATGGGAAGAATTCTGGAAAGGCTTTTGCCGGCTTGTCCGCAGGGGAATGCAGAACCACTTTGTCGCGGAGCGGCGCGGAGAAACGCTCCTGAGCATTCCGGTGCTGCTGCTCATCCTGCTGCTGTGCGTAGGCTTCTGGTTCATCCTGCCGTTAATGGTTGTGGGCCTCTTCTGCGAATGCCGGTATTCCTTTAAAGGGCCGGATCTGGGCCGCAAGGATGTAAACGACGTGATGGGGAAAGCCACCGAATATGCGGACGACCTGAAGGAAAGCGTAAAATCCGGCATAAATGAGGATAAAAGGCGCGAATAAAAGAAAAAAGCCGCATCTGCGCGGCGCATAACGGGAGGAAATGCCGATGGCAAAGATCCTGGTGGTAGAGGATGAAGAGAAGATCGCCCGGTTTATCGAGCTGGAGCTGCAACATGAGGGATACGAGACGGATAAGGCATTGGATGGCCGCGCCGGCCTGGAGAAGGCGGAGAGCGGGGGCTATGACCTGATGCTGCTGGACATCATGCTGCCGCAGCTCAACGGACTGGAGGTGCTCCGGCGCCTGCGCAAATCCTCAAATATGCCCGTCATCATGCTCACGGCGCGCGATGCGGTGATGGACAAGGTGAGCGGGCTCGATATGGGGGCGGACGATTACATCACGAAACCCTTTGCGATTGAGGAGCTGCTTGCGCGCATCCGCGTTACGCTGCGCAAGGGCGGCGGCAAGCGGGAGGAGGCGGGGAGCGTGCTCTCCGCCTGCGGCGTTTCGATGAACACCGCCGCGCATACGGTAATCTGCCGCGGGCAGGAAATCGCGCTGACCAACAAGGAATTTTCCCTACTGCAAACGCTGCTCGAGAACAAGAACATCGTGCTTTCGCGCGATACGCTGCTCACACGCGTATGGAGTTACGATTACATTGGCGAAACAAATGTGGTAGACGTATATGTGCGCTATCTGCGCCAGAAGATCGACGACGCGTTCGGCATTAAACTGATTCAGACCGTACGCGGCGTGGGCTATGTCATAAAGGATGAGACGGCATGAATCAAACGGAAAAACCGCGTTCGACCTCTATTGCCCGCCGGCTGAACCGGCATTTCCGCCTGCAGCAGCTAGGAAGAATGCTCGCGGCTGACGTTGCGCTTGCCGCCTTTGGCCTGTGTTTCTGGTGCTACTTGATGGAAGCGGAGCGCGTGACGCAATGGACGCTTTGGATGGATCGCCAGCTGACGCTTGGAAGCGGCGGGAGCTTTTGGCAGATGCTGCAAGGCGCGACCTATTCCTTCACGCTGCGCGGGGCGGCGGGGCAGGCCTTTGCCGTGGAGGCAGGGCATTTCCTCAGCGTATTTACCGTGCTTTTGGCTGTGCTGCTTACTTGTCAGCTCATCGGCTGGCTGTGCAAATGCGCTTCCGGCACGGCGGAGATCCGGCGGTATTTGAAGCCCATCGACGACATTGCCCAGGCGGCGGAGCGGGTTTCCGCCCAGCAATTCGATGAAAGCAAATTCCGAGATCTGGAGGACGCAATCGACCATATCAACGCCGCGCGGCCGGATGCAAAGCTGAGCATCGGCGATGCGGAACTCGCAGGGCTGGAGGCAGCGGTCAACAACCTGATGAAGCGCATGCATGAAAGTTACCGCCAGCAGGTACGCTTTGTGGACGACGCAAGCCATGAGCTGCGCACGCCGATCGCCGTGATTCAGGGCTATGCGAACATGCTGGACCGTTGGGGGAAGGACGATGAGACGGTCCTTAACGAGTCCATTGCTGCGATCAAGACGGAATCCGACCATATGAAGACCCTCGTGGAGCAGCTTTTGTTCCTGGCGCGCGGCGATATGGGCCGGCAGCAGTTCCAGCCGGAGCCGCTCGCGCTTGGGGAGATGCTGCATGAGATCCATGAGGAATCCGAAATGATCGATGAAAGGCATCCCTATGCGCTGCGCATCGAGCATCCCTGTACCATTGAGGCTGATCCTGCGATGCTCAAGCAGGCCGTGCGCATTTTGGTAGATAACGCAGCTAAATATACTCCGGAAGGCGGGCGGATCACGTTGCGCCTGCGCGCGGATGAAACGGGCGCGCCCTGCATTGACGTACAGGATGCGGGCATCGGCGTGGCAGAGAAGGACGTTGCGCACATGTTTGAGCGGTTTTACCGCAGCGACGCGGCTCGCAGCAGCCAGACGGGCGGGAGCGGGCTTGGCCTTTCCATTGCAAAGTGGATCGTGGATCAGCACAAAGGGCATTTCGAGGTCGTCAGCGCGGAAGGGGTCGGCACGCGCGTTTCCATCCATTTGCCGCAAAAGGCACAGGCTCAAACAAGCGCGTCCGTCAAAAGCGCGTAGCGGTGCGTTACATAAAGCAAAGTATGCTTGAGTTGGGCGGAGAAGCCTACGATGCTGTCATATGAGCCGCTGGAGAGCGATTGCAGCGCTGCCTTGGCGTCCCGGTACGCGTCGAGCAGCTGGGAAAGCGTGCCGTCCGTTCCATCGAAGGAAAGCAGGCCGCCCATATCGGATTCGAGCGTGGAAAGAATGTTCAGCGCAAGCGTTTGGCCTTCCTCTACGCTCATGCTGTTTTTGTCAAAGTCGATTGCTGCGGTGGCGAGCGCGCCCTGCGCCTTTTCGAGCGCGGCGAAACCGGCTTCGATCTGCGGGATGCTCTCCTCAGATGCGGTGACGCGGAAGGCTGCGGCAGCGGTGGAGAGCTCGTACACCGTGCAGTCGATCCCTTCTTCCACCAAGCGGGTCTTGACGCTTTTTGCGCTTTCGGCGCTGTCGTATCCGGACGCCATAACGCGGTAGCGTGTTTCACCGGTAGAGGTGTCTTCAAGAATGTAGCCGCCGGCACCCTGCGCCTGAAGGGTTTCCGCCTGTGCCTCCGCGTTGGATTTTGAAGAATATACGCCCATTTGCAGCATGAAGCAATCGAGCGCGGGCAGGGAGACCTGCGCGCTGACTGTGTTTTTGGAAGAAGTGCCCGCAGAAAGGTCAACCGCTGTGGAAAGGCTTCCATCCGGCGTTTGCAGATCGCCTACGCTCTGCACGTCGCCGTCCCCGCGGTTCTCTTTGCCGGAAAAGGCAGAGATCATGGGAGCCATAACGTTTTCCGCGATCCAGGTGCCGGCGGCCGAAGCCGAGACAAGGTAAACGATCGCGCCGACCATCAACAGGGAAACGATTGCCCGCCCGGCGTCGGACGAAGCGCTGCCGCCCCGCCGCGCGGCCGCGTGGCCGGAAGTCCTTCTGCGCGAGGATGCTCTTCTTTTCCGCCTGTATTCCATCGTATAAATCCCCCTGTATTCCTTAGCGTTTGTACTATACATATGCCTTGTACACGCGCTTCATGCCACGCAAAAGCGCCCCTCTTTTTTTAAGAAGGGGCGCGTCCTTTATTCTTAACGAGCAAGCCGTAAGCCGAGTTCTGTCGGTGGATCGCTCCACCGTGTGGCCATCTATCTTGGCGCATCGTCGCCGATGCGCTCGCGCGATTACCGAGAGCCTGACGGGCAACCATTTCTGCGGCAAAGCCGCAAGCGCTCTCATTCCAATCTTGCACCGGGTGGGGTTTACAGGGCGGTCAAGTCGCCAAGCCGCCGGTGAGCTCTTACCTCGCCTTTCCATCCTTACCCGCGCGGACGCGGGCGGTATATTTCTGTTGCACTTTCCCTGGAGTCGCCTCCGCCGGACGTTATCCGGCACCCTGCCCTGTGGAGCTCGGACTTTCCTCATGCGGACAAGCCGCACGCAGCCACCTGGCTTACTCGTTAAAATCAAAACCGTTTATCAATAACAAACTTTGAATAAAACTTCCTAAGAGTAAAGAATCCTCCCGCAGTTTTCGCATTCCACAAGCCCTGCGCCGGCTGCTACGCGCTTGACCGTTGCCATGGGGAGGGACATGTTGCAGCCGCCGCACTGGTTGTTTTCCACGCGTGCCATTGGGGCAGCATGGTGCGTTTTCACGGAATCATATTTTTTCAGCAGCGCGGGATCGATTGCAGCGCGGCACTTTTGGGCGGCAGCCTTTGCGGCTTCCAGCTCTGGCTGTGCGACTGCAATCTCATCCTCACATTGCTTGCGTACCGCGTCGTATTCTTTTTTCGCTTTACCGGCCTTGGCATAGGTTTCCTTGTAGTCCGAAGTCGCTTTCTCGATCCACGCGAGCGTGTCGTAAAGGTCGCGGCGGGCGGCGTCCACCTGGCTAAGCAGCCGTTCAAGCGCGCGGCGCGATTCTGTCATCTCTGCGGCGGTGCACTCCTCGTCGTTTTCCATCACGTTGAACTCGGAGAGCTCAAGCTCGTATTGATGCTCGAACCCTGCAATCTGCGCGGCCAGCTTGTCAACAGACACCCTGCGCGCGTCGATCTGCTTTTGGATGCCTGTGATGAGCGATTGCTGCTCGCTTAGAAATGCGTGCAGCTTGTTCAGCTTCTGGCGGGAGGGAGTGGTTTTGATGCGGGCTTCAACCTTTTCGAGCGCAAGCTCTGCCTGTTGGTATTCCCAAAGCGCATCGAGTTTGTTCATGGCGGTACCTCCTGTATCTATAGTGACTGTGCCTGCCTCCAACAAATCATTCCATTCGGGCCAGGCACGCGGCTTCCGAAAGCGTCAACCTATATTGTACATCATTCGAGAGCGCCTGTAAATGGTAGATCAAAGGGAGCAGCACAACGCGTTCCGTTTCATAATGCCCAGCTTCGATTACGTTCAAACCAAGGAAGCGCGCGTCAAGCGCTTGATGGTGCTTCATTTCGCCGGTGATATAAGCGTCGGCGCCCGCCGCTTGCGCCGTGGCAATATAGTCGCCGCCCGCTCCGCCGAGCAGCGCGACGCGGGAGACCTGCGCTGCCGGGTCGCCGCAGACGCGTACAGCCGTGCCGAGCCGCTCCGCGACGAATGCGGAGAACGCGCCGAGCGTTCCCGGACAATCCGGGCCGCGTATCCCGATGCGGCCGACGTTTTCCGGCGGTAGGGGAACAGGGTTAAGGATTCCCAAATGTTCGGCCAGGCAATCGTTTACGCCGCCGGGCGCAGCGTCAAGGTTCGTATGCGCGGCATAGTGTGCAATTCCGTGGCGCAAAAGGATATATGCGCCGGCCGTTGCCGGATCATCCGGCAGGATGCGCTTTACGCCAAACAGAAACAAGGGGTGGTGGGTAAGGAGCAGGTCGGCGCCCCAGTCCACCGCTTCCTGCGCGGTCGTGGGCGTGCAGTCGAGCGCCACGAGTACCCGTTTGATCTCCGGCCGGTCCGTGCCGATCAGAAGCCCCACATTGTCAAAATCCATCGCCAGCTCCGGCGGAGCCACGCGTTCCATCATAGCGATAAAATCAACAAGTTTCATTTGTTTGTCTCCCGTTCTAAAATATCTACCAGATCCTGCACGCCGCGCAATTCCCGCGCAAGCTGCGCCGGAACGACGCCCTCTTGTTCGGCCTTATGCATGCGGCGCAACCTGCCGTCTCGGCAACGCAGAAGCGCCGGGTATAAAAGCGGATCGCGCTTTGCAAAGGCAATGGGACCAAATTCCAAAAGCGCATCGCAAGGAAGATCGGCCGATTGCCTGATCCCGGGCTTTGCAAGGATGATTTGATAATACCGCCCTGCATCGAATACAAGCCGTTCGTCCGCAATCGTATAACCATTTTGCAGGAGATAGCGGCGCAGCTCCAGTGTGCCGCCCATCGGCTGCATCACAACGCGTTCTGCTCCCTGGGCGATGGCTGCGCCCCGTTCAAGCAGCCGGGCGATCAACTCGCCGCCCATACCCGCGAAAACAAGTGCGTCCGCTTTGCCGGGCGCTAAATGCGAAAGCCCATCCGACACCGCAAAGACGAGCACGTCTTCCGGAATACCGCAGCGATGCGCAAGGGAGCGCGCCTTTGCAAGCGAGTCCGCGCTGACGTCGGACGCGATGACACGGCGGGCAAGGCCCTGCTGCAACAGAGCGGCAGCAAGGCGGCCATGGTCTGCGCCCACATCCGCCACCGTCTGCGCGCCGGAAAGGAACGCCGCGGCGGCCGCAAGGCGGGGCCTTAGGTGAACCTGCATGGAACCTCCAGAATATTTTCTTAATTCTATTGTAAAACAAAGGCGCTGGTTTTGCAAAAAGGAAAACAAAAAGAAAAAATTACCCAAAGCGAAAGCATGCGGGCCGCCTCTTGCAACCGCAGGAAAGGCAGCCCGCATGCCGGCGTCCCGACGCACCTGAAACCGTGAGGGGAGGGCAAGCCTGCCCGGTTGTTAAACCTTGTTCAGTTGATATACGTCTTGGCGGCGGTTTTCGAGCGTGACGACCTGCTTCTTCACTTTCAGCCGGTATTCCGGGTCGATTGGTGCGGTGATGACGCAGGGCTTGTCTGATGCTTTCGCGATGATATTTCCCCAAGGGTCGATGATAAGGGAACGGCCATAGGTCGGCCCATCGTATTTTACACCGCATTGCGCGCCAGCAAGGAGATAACAGCTGTTCTCAATCGCACGAGCCTGGAGCAGAGTATCCCAGTGATCTTTGCCTGTCATGAGATAAAAGCTGGAAGGTACGAAGAACACTTCCGCGCCTTCCATAGCCATGAGCCGGAAAAGCTCCGGAAAGCGGAGATCATAGCAGATGGAGAGCCCGAGCTTGCCGACCTCCTGCGTATCATAGACCATAATTTCATTGCCGGGGCACTTGTGGTCGGACTCCCGGTAAGCGTGCGCACCAGCAACATCCATGTCGGATGCATGGATCTTGCGGTATTTTGCAGCGAGTTCGCCCTTGGGGTTGATTAGCATGCTGGTGTTGTGTGGGCGTGGATCGTCCGGATTTTCGTTCTTTTCACTGGAACTGCCGCTGTGGATCCATAGGTTGTATTTGACGGCGAGCGCGCTGAGCATGCTGAAGAGGCGGCCGCCGGGCATTTCCTCCGCATAATCCCGGTAGTCGTCTCCCTGATAGGTCCAGTTTTCCGGCAAGGTGACCAGCTTTGCACCGTAAGAGTGCGCTTCGCCAATGAAATCCGCAGCGGCTTTGAGATTCTCTTCATAGCAAGTGTTGGTGTCAAGCTGGATCACCGCAGCGATATATTTTTCGTACATGGTGTTCTCCTTTTGTAGTTTCACCCGTTTAGGAAGTAGGTGTGATCCCGTAAAAACGGCGAGGAGGAAATATATTCCCCCTTCGCCGTGATCCATTTTGGTTATGCCTTGCTCAGGTTGTAAACATCCTCGCGCCTATTTTCAAGCGTAATGACCTGTTTTTTGACCTTCATGCGGAAAGCGGGGTCGATTTCGCCGGTGATGACGCAGGGGTAATCGGGCGCCTTGGCGATCACGGTGCCCCAGGGGTCAATAATGAGGGAGCGGCCATAGGTCGGTCCATCATACTTTACGCCGCACTGGTCTGCCGCGAGGAGGTAGCAGCTGTTTTCAATCGCACGGGCGCGCAGCAGGACTTCCCAGTGATCCTTGCCGCTCATGAGCACGAAACTAGCGGGGTTGAAGAACACATCTGCACCTTCCATCGCCATCAGGCGGAACTGCTCTGGAAAGCGGAGGTCATAGCAAATTGCAAGGCCCAGTTTGCCGATGTCGTTCGTATCATAAACAACAATCTCTTTGCCTGGGCACTTATGCTCGGACTCACGGAAGCTGCCGCCGCCCACGATGTCCACATCGAACATGTGAACTTTGCTGTACTTGGCAACCAACTCGCCCTTAGGGTTAAAGAGCATGCTGGTATTATACGGCCGGTGATCGCTGGGATCCGGGTTCTTTTCGCTGGAACTGCCACTGTGGATCCACATACTGTATTTGGCGGAAAGCTCGCTAAGCATGGCGGCAAGGCGGCCGCCGGGCATCTCTTCCGCGTAATCCAGGTAATCGTCCCCCTGATAGGTCCAGTTTTCCGGCAGGGTAGCGAGCTTTGCGCCGCGGGCATGGGCTTCACCGATGAAGTCCGCAGCGGCTTTCATGTTCTGCTCATAGTTGGTCGTAGTATCAAGCTGGATTACCGCAGCAATGTATTTCTGGTTAAACATGATGACGCTCCCTTCAGCAGCCGAACTTTTCGTGCATATACTCCGCAATACGGTCTACGCAGCGCTCCACGACGACCTTGCCCTTTTCGGCGGTAGCGATAGTTGCATCGCCCAAGATGCCGCATTCAGTAGTCTCATTGAAAACGGTGTAATCAATAAAGTCGTCGAACTTGCCGTATTCTTCGCCTTCCTTGGGCGTGACCCGCTCCGCCTTGGACATGTCAACATATTCGGGATGAAGATGGAGCATTACCGAAGTGCCGCACTCGCTGGCATGGCCATGGCACATCCAGCCCGTGGTTTCGCAAACGCCGAGTGCCTTTTGATGCGTGAAACGCCACCAGTCGACCTGGGCGGTCTTGATGCCGAGTTCACGCTCGAGCGGGCGGCAGACCTGGCCGACCATTGGGACGTTGCCCGCATGGCCATTGATGAACATGAAGTTCTTAAAGCCGAGGTGCAGCAGAGCGGTCATAAAGTCCTCGATCACGGCCATCCAGGTCGTGGGGCGCAGATACAGCGTGCCGGGATACTTGGTCAGGGAATAGGATTCACCCACTTCAAGGGACGGCCCGATCATGGCGTTGGTCTTTGCGGCCACAAGCTCAGCAATGTCCTGGGCGACGATGATGTCGCTGCCCAGGGGCATGTGCGGCCCGTAAACCTCCGTTGCACCGACTGGAATGATCACCGTGTCGCAGGTCTTTTTGCGCTCGGCAAATTCGCTCGAGCTCATCAGTTTGATCCAGTTTGTGTTTTGCATAGCTGTTTTGTTCCTCCGTTTCAGCTTTAAAGCTGATTTATTTCCTTTACATTGTGGCAAGCCACAAAATGTCCTTCGAGCACTTCGTTGAGCTGCGGATTTTCTGCATGGCAGAGGTCCGTTGCATAGGGGCAGCGCGCGGCGAAGCGGCAGCCGGGTTTGGGGTCAATGGGCGAGGTGATCTCGCCGGTCAGAAGCTGACGCTTCCGGCCTTCGATGATCGCCGGGATCGGAACTGCGGCAAGCAGCGCCTTGGTATACGGATGTAGGCGGTTTCTGAAGATTTCCTCAGCGTCTGCGAACTCGACCATATTCCCCAGATACATAATCATGATGTTGTTGGAAATGTGTTTCACAACGCTCATGTTATGCGTAATGAACATGTAAGTCAGGTGGAACTCATCCTGCAGATCCTGCATCAGGTTTAGAATCTGCGCTTGGATGGAAACGTCAAGCGCAGAAACCGGCTCGTCGCAGACGATGAACTCCGGGTTCAGCGAAAGCGCGCGGGCGATGCCGATGCGTTGCCGGCGGCCGCCGTCCAGCTCATGCGGATAGGAGTTCGCAAAGCGGCGCGCAAGGCCGACGGTATCCATTAGCCGGCCGACTTCCTTGCCGAGCTCTGCGTTGTTTTTAGCCGCTTTGTAAATGAGCAACGGCTCAGCGATGAGCTGGCTGACGCTCATGCGGGGATTGAGGGAAGAGAAGGGATCCTGGAAGATCATCTGAACGTGGGAGCGAAACTCCTTGAGCTCATGCTTGCTCAGATCGCTCACATCCTTGCCGTCAAAGAGAATCTGGCCAGAAGTACGCTCGTGCAGATGGATTACGGTGCGGCCCAGAGTGGATTTTCCGCAGCCGGATTCACCAACGACGCCGAGAGTTTGTCCCTTTTCAATCTTAAAGTTGATATCATCCACCGCGTGGAGAAGGCCGCGCGGGGTTTTAAAATATTTCTTAAGGTTTTTGACTTCAACTAAGGTTGACATGTCAGCACTCCTTTCCGGCGAACTTTATGCAGCGCACCATGTGGCCGGGCTCAATTTCGACATAAGGCATAACGCCCTTTCCGCATGCTTCGCAAGCTTGGCTGCAGCGTTCCGCAAAAGCGCAGCCTTCCGGAAGCTTTGTGGGGTCGGGCATCAGGCCGGGGATGGGGGAGAGCCTGTGCACAGTTTCGTTCAGGTTCGGGATGGAACCGAACAGGCCGATGGTGTAGGGGTGGGATGGGTTCTCATAAATGTGTTTGAGCGTACCATACTCCACGATCTCACCGGCGTAAATGATCGCAACCTTGCTGCATACCTCAGCAACAACGCCAAGATCATGTGTGATCAACAGCAGGGAAGTGTTGAACTTGCGCTTGAGCTGCTCAATCAACTCTAGCACCTGCGCCTGAATGGTAACGTCAAGCGCCGTAGTGGGTTCATCCGCAATCAGCAGAGACGGGTTGCATGCCAGTGCAATCGCAATTACGATCCTCTGTTTCATGCCGCCGGAGAACTGATGCGGATATTCGCCTGCGCGTCCGCCCTCAATGCCGACGACTTCCATCATCTCGCAAGCCTTGCGCATCGCATCCGCACGGGAAATCTTCTCGTGCAGGCGAATCACCTCTGCGATCTGGTCACCCACGGAAAGCATGGGGTTAAGCGCAGTCATCGGGTCCTGAAAAATCATTGAGATTTCATGACCACGGATTTTCCGCATCTCCGCCTCGCTCTTTTCCATCAGGTTTTCGCCGCGGTAAAGGATCTCGCCGCCGGTGATTTTTCCCGGGGGGTTTGGAATCAGGCGCATGATGGACAGCGCAGTCGTGGTTTTGCCCGCGCCGGTTTCCCCCACAAGGCCAAGGGATTCCCCCTCTTCCAATGTCAGGTTAATGCCGTTTACCGCCCGAACTGTGTCTTTGCCGGCGGAATACTGCACGAACAAATCTTTAATTTCCAAAATATTCTGACTCATTCTCGTCACCTCTCAGCTCTTAAGCTTGGGATCCAGGGCGTCGCGCAGGCCGTCTCCAAAGAGGTTGAAGGAGAAAGCAGTCATCATAATTGCGAGGCCAGGGAAGGTCACCAGCCACCAGTAATCGCGGATGTATGCGCGCGAGGACGATGCCATGGCGCCCCATTCCGGCGTGGGCGCGGGAACGCCTAAACCGAGGAAGCTCAGGCCCGTAGCAGCCATAATGGTCGTTGCAACGCTCATGGTTGCCTGCACGATGATCGGCGCAAGGCAGTTGGGCAGGATGTACTTGAAGATGATGCGGAAATCGCTTGCGCCGGTTGCGTATGCAGCCTCCACATATTCTGTGCCCTTGGTGGAAAGCACACTCACGCGAACTACGCGCGCATAGCCTGCAATCGAACCAATGGAAAGGGCAATGATCAGGTTCGGGATGCTGTTTCCAAGCGCGGCAACGATGGAGATGCCGAGCAGCGTGTTCGGGATTGCCATCAGCACGTCGATGAAGCGCATGAAAATGTTATCCGTGATGCCGCCATAGAAACCGGCGATCGCGCCGATCACAACGCCGATGATGCAGGAGATGCCCACAGAGATCAGGCCGATTTCCATGGAGGTGCGGCAGCCATAGATTACGCGGGAGAAAATATCGCGGCCGTACTCATCCGTTCCAAAGAAATGCTCTGCACTGGGAGCTGCGAAACGGTCACGCAGATTTTGTTCAATGGGATCATACTGCGTCAATACCTGCGGGAATATCGCGCAGAACAGGAGAAACAGCACGACTACCATGCCAAATACGGCAGCACGGTTGCGCAGGAAGCGCCCGATAATTTCTTTCGCCTGACCATGTCCGCCAATGGATATGGTGTCCTGAGACAGGGAAGCATCTTGTTTGGTTGATAACATCAACATATCAGCTCACCGTCGCTTTCTTGCTGGATTTCCGCTTGATGCGCTTGCCGCTGGAATACTGGGAACGGATGCGTGGATCAACGAAAGCGTAAATCACGTCGATCAGAAGGTTAATCAAGGACATCGCAACCGCAACAAACAGGATTCCGCCCTGCACCAGGGGCGCGTTTTTCGTATTGATGCCATCCACGATGAGTTTGCCGATGCCGTTGATGGAGAACACCGTTTCAATAACGGCGGCGCCGCCCAGCAGTTTCGCAAAATCCGTGCCGGCGACGGTAATGATCGGCAGAACCGCATTGCGGAACGCATGCTTCATGACGACGACCAGTTCGGTTTGGCCTTTTGCGCGGGCTGTGCGCACGTAGTCCTCGCGGATCGCCTCCAGCATGCTGGAACGGGTCATGCGCATGCAGGCGGCAAGGCCCCATGTGCTCAGCGTGAAAGCGGGCAGGATCCAATGTTTCCAGCTTGTGAGGCCGGAAGGGGGAAGCCAGGCAAGAACGACCGAGAAGAGGATGATGAGCATCAAACCCTCCCAGAAACTCGGCAGCGAAACGCCAATCATCGCCACAATTCGTGTGAAGTTATCAATGAAGCTGTATTGCCGCACGGCTGAAACAACGCCTAGGGTTACGCCAAGCACAATTGCAAACAGTTCGGCATACAGGGAAAGCTTCATCGTTGTCGGGAAGCACGACAGGATTTCTTTAATGACCGGCTGCCTGGTTGAATAGGATATACCAAAATCGCCTTGAACAGCATCGACGACATAATTTACGAATCGAACCAAAAAGGGTTTATCCAGCCCGTTTTGCTCATTGAACAGGGCTTTGTCCTCTTCCGTAGCTAATTCGCCAAGAATATAATCGGCGGGTTCTCCAGGCGAAAAATACATCATGGAAAATGTAATGAGCGTAACACCGATCATGACCGGAATCATCATCAGGATCCGCTTGAAGATGTATCTTAGCATCTTGTTTCCTCCGGAGTTTAAATCTTAGAACAACCGGCTGCCAAGGCAGCAGGGCCCGGCAGCCGGTTTCCCGCGGCGTTAACCGCCATTTCGTATGCTTTTCAGCAATCTTTCCGTAATGTTGATGTCAACGTAAGTTTATTCGTAGACAACCCAGTCCGTAATGTGTTTCATGTGGTCGATCGCGGGATGGAACTCGAAGCCTTCCAGCTTGTCGCTCACAGCGTAGTTGATCGGCATGTTCATGTACGGATAGGAGTAACGCTGCTCGTTGAGGTAGGTGTAGATCTCATCGAGGCAGATGGTGCGCTGCGGATCATCATAATAGTAGGTACGCAGCTCAAGGCACTTGCCATCCAGCCAATCATCGTTGCCCTGGATACGGGAACCAAACGAGGATTCGTAGATGATGAGCATGTTGGAGATTTCGGAAGCCGTGCTGTCACGGATGCAAGCCTGGAACTGGCCGTTGTGCTGCGCATCATAGGTGGCAAGCGCGCTGGAGACGATGTTCGCAGTTACGCCAACTTCAGCCCACATGGACTGGATGATCTCTGCGGCCTTTTCATAGAGGGAGATAGGCTCAACATGAAGATCGATCGTGAAGCCGTCTGCATATCCGGCCTCAGCCAGGAGGGACTTCGCCTTCTCAACATCATAGGGCCAGGGATCAAGGGCCTTATAGCCGGCGGCAGGCGTGCTGCAGAAGCCGGTGATGGCGGTGCCGAGACCGTCGGAGGAAGCTTCAACGAGAAGTTCCTGGTCAATCGCATAGCAGAGCGCCTGGCGAACACGGACATCCTTCAGAATTGCATCCTGCATGCTGAAGGTCACAACAAGGTAACGGTATGCGTCACCGGACTCAACATGATAGCCGTCCAGAGCGTCAACGCGGGCAACGTCATTGCCTTCAATGTAGTAGGCAATGTCGGCAGCGCCGGTTTCAAGCTCGATCACGCGGGAAGTCGCTTCGGGGATGAACTTAATGACGATGTTTTCAGTCTTTGCGGGTTCGCCCCAGTAATACTCGTTCCGAGTGAGGGTGATGGAGGTGCCGGGAATCCATTCAGCTACCTTGTAAGGGCCGGTGGTCACGGGAGCGCGGGAGAAGTCAGCTTCGCCCATCGCTTCAAAAGCGGCCTTGCTGACGATGGTGCCGCGGCCGGTGGACAGGGTGTTCTGGTACGGCGCCCACGCCTGGTTGAACTTCACGATGATGGTGCGGTCGTCAACGATCTCGGATTCTTCCGCATTGACGAAAGCAAAGTTGGAAGCGCTGCGCGGGGCTTCCTTCAGGCGAGCGAGCTCCCAGAGAATGTCTTCGGACGTAAGGTCGGTGCCATCGGAGAACTTAACGCCCTCTTTCAGAACAAACTTAACCGTCACATCGTCGATCTGCTCATAGGATTCGCAGATGCCGCCAAGGGTAATGCTGCCATCGGCCTGAAGGTCAAACAGATGGTCGCCGATCATGCCGAGGGTGAGTGCGATCGCATCGGTGTTGGCACTGGCAGGATCGAGGGTCTCCGGCTCAGATTCGGTTACGATCGTGATGGTGTCCTTCGCAACGCGGTCAGTATTGTCACCGGTGTTGGAAGGATCAGGGGTCTGTGTGTTGTCACCGGTGCTTGGTTGGTTGCCGGCTTGGGTGGGATCGGGCTGCTGGGTTGCCTGGCAGCCGAAGAACACGCTTACCAGAAGCATCAGGGCCAACAGCAGTGCTAGCTTACTTTTCAATGGTTTTTCCTCCTGTAAATTGTATTTTTATTGCGGAAGTCCGCAAACTTTGTTGACTTTTGGTACCCATATTGGTATCATCTTTTTAAACACAGTTGTGTTAATAAACTTAACTTCTTTGTTGGCATTAGTATAATAGCGGATTCGGGAAATGTCAACATAATAACTTAAAAAAAGTACTCCCGAATTCGCGTGGAAAAAGTTAAATGCATTAACACGGTTTGCAAGATTTGCATTCAGCATGATGCTGAGGCAGTATCTACCATAATAAAATAAAGGAGCATGAACAAAATGGCGCTGACAAAAGAACTAATCGAACGGTTTATGAAGGTTGACCCGGCGACGATGGGACACTACATCGGCGGTGGCTACATGAGGCCCGAGATGAAGCCCCTCAACATCGGGGAAAAGCGCATGGTCGGCCCGGCCTATACGCTACGTATCCCGGGCAAAGATTCTTGCGGCATTTATTATGCGATCAGCAAGGCGCCTAAAGGTTCCGTCATCGTTGTGGATCGCTGCGGGGACGATACCTTTGCCTGCTGTGGAGAGATGGTCGCTACCTATGCTCAGGGCTGCGGTATGGCCGGCTTGGTTATTGACGGGCCTGCAACGGATTCTGTTGCCATTAAAAAACTGGACATCCCCGTGTTCTGCACCGGTATTTCCTGCGTGACTACCGTAATCCTTGGCGTAACAGGCGAAGTGCAGATTCCGATCACCTGCTCTGGCGCTATCGTGCATCCGGGCGATATTATATTTGGCGATGCAGACGGCGTTGTCGTTCTCCCGCCGGATGGTTACGAAGATGCGCTCCAGAAATCAGAGGAGTCCGTTGAAGCTGAAGTCACCCAGCGCAAGATTTTTGGCAGCGGCCAACTGCCCGGTTGGGATATCGAAAGGCTGTTTGAAACAAATACCGTTCCGATGCTGCTTGCATTGCGGAAAAAAGATTAAACCGAGATTCGTGCCGGGCGGCAGGGCGACCGCCCGGCATTGTTAGAAAACGGTAAATGATGCGCGCGTTTATATTTCGTGCTAGGCGAGTTCGACAATATAGCGCAGAATATGGTATCCTGTTTGCGATTTTATACTGAATTTGATATAATTATTATAGAATACGAAAAATAGGGACATGCCGTATTTTCAGGCAAAGTTGATGTGTTGGGAGGAGCTATGTTAATAATTCGGGAAGAAAATATTTGGGAGACTTGGCCAAATTATAAAAAGAGCAACCTGATACACGACTATGTTACGCTCTATGTGGACCGAAACGCGAAACCGCATGACTATGGAAATGGTGAGCTTTATTCTGCAATCGAAATGCATATTCTGGAAAAAATATACTTTAATCCGGGCATTACCGTCACTGAGATTGCGAAGACCAATAAGCGAACCAAAAGCGCTGTTTCGCAAAACGTTTCCAAGCTGGAAAAGAAAGGGCTCATCACGAAAACTCCGCAGGAATTTCATGGAAAGCGTATTTCGCTTTGGCCAACGGCCAAGGGAAAGCAGCTGACAAAACTGCATATGAAATACGATGATGAGCATACAACGGAATTTTTCAGAAAGATTGCCGAATACTATACCAGCGACCAGTTGGACGCTTTTTTTAAGATAATGGAAGCGTGCCTTTGCACGATCCAAACTGAGGGTGAAAACGAAAAAAACTTGATCTGAGAGGGGGACGATCCGATCCTATGCTTCGTGTATACCAGTACATCTATGAGGTATATCGGGAACAGAGCTTTTCGCGCGCCGCGCAAAAGCTCTATTTGTCCCAGCCCTCTTTGAGCCTTACTATTAAGCGGTATGAGACCGAGATTGGCGTGCAAATATTCGACCGAAGTACTACGCCTGTGAAGCCCACGGAGGCGGGGGAGGTGCTCATCGAGTATATCCAGCGGCTTCTCACTACGGAGCATGAGATGCAGACATATCTGGAAGATTACCGTGAGCTGAAAACAGGCAACATCACGCTCGGGGCGGCGCATATGTTTTCGAGCTATCTGCTGCCGCACCTCATCGCGCGGTTCCTGCAGCTTTATCCCCAAATCAACATCAATATTGCAGAATCCGATTTCCTTACCCTTCAGAAGATGACCCTGGACGGCGAGGTAGACCTGTTGATCGAAAGCCATGCGTTCGATCCGGCGCTTTTTCAGGTGTATCCCTTATTTGAAGAGTATATCCTGCTGGCGGTTCCTGCGGATGACCCGGCGCATGGGGAAAACGCCGCGAGCGTCCTGACGGCAAAGGATATCCTGGACAACCGGCATGCTAGCCCAGACTGGCCTTGCATATCGCTGCAGCAATTTCAAGACCATCCCTTTCTGATGCTGGAAAAGGGGCACGATATGAATAGCCGTGGGCTCCGCTTTTGCCGGGAAAGCGGCTTTGAACCGAAGGTTTTTATGTATCTGAACCAGTTGACGACCGCCTATAACCTGGCCGCACAGCATCTTGGCGTGGCCTTCGTCTCGGATACGGTGGTCAAACTGAGCAACCCGGGCAAGGAGCTGCTGTATTATAAGCTGTCCGGGCTGGGCGTGAAGCGTTACATCAACATGGTGCATAAGCGCAGCCGCTATGTTTCCAAGGCGACGGAAGCGTTTATCACGATGGTGACGCAGTTGAGCGGCGATGGGATTTCTGGCGTGTGCAGATAGGGCGCGCCCTTGCCTTTCGCCGTTATTTAAAACGATAAATAACGCTTATTCGACATTTGATATTTGACGGTTCCCGCGTTTTGAAGGATGATGGATCCGAAGGCTGCCGCTTTACGGCGCGGCGTCCACACAACGAGGAGGTACTGTCATGCTTGAATTAAAAGGAATCTATTCACCCATTGCAACGCCATTTATCGATGATGAAATCGCATACGATAAGCTGGACGAAAACCTAGAATTTTGGATGGCTTCCAAACTGGAAGGCATTGTTGTCATGGGCTCCAACGGTGAGTTCGTATCCCTGCGCGAAAGCGAGAAGGAGGCGCTGATCCGTTTCTGCTGCAAAAAGATCGCGGGCAAAAAGCGCGTCGTCGTTGGCACCGGCAGCAATTGTATGGACGAAACGCTGCACCTTTGCAACGTTTCGGCGGAATGCGGTGCGGATGCGGTGCTCCTCGTAACGCCATTTTATTACAAAAACGCCATGAAGGACGACGTGCTGGAAACTTATTATACGGCCGTTGCGGACCGCTCTCCATTGCCGGTAATCATTTATAACATGCCTGCCAATACTGGCGTGAACACCTCTTCCGCATTGCTCGCAAAGCTTTCGCATCACCCCAATATCATCGGCGTGAAGGATACCTCTGGCAATATCGTGCAGATCACTGAGACCATCCGCGATTGCGCTCCAGGCTTCTCTGTGCTGGCAGGAAATTGGGCGTTCCTGCTGCCGAGCCTGTACCTCGGTGCAAAGGGTGGTACGCTTGCCCTTTCCAACGTGCTCCCCAACGAGTGCGCGAAGCTGATCGAGCTTTTTGAAGCGGGGAAGACGGAAGAGGCAAAGGCGCTTGCTCTGCGCCTTATGCCTGTGAACGCGGCCGTTACGACGAAGTACGGCATCGGCGGGCTGAAGGTCGCCATGGATCTTGTTGGCCTGTTCGGAGGGGAACCAAGGCTGCCGCTGCGCCGCCCCAATGCGGAGATCAGGGCATATATCCGCAGCACGCTCATCAACGCAGGGATCACCGTGCGGGATTAACGGTTGAACAAACCGGGCCGCGTGCGGTCAATATAAATTGAAAAACAGGAAAAGGAGTAACAATGATGGAAAAGAATGTTTTTGTGATGATCCCCGGCCCGACGCCTGTGGTCAAATCCATTCAGGAGCAGATGGGGCGCGAGATCCAGGCTTTTGGTGATCCGCGCTTTGTGAAGGACTATAAAGCGTTGATTGACGATCTCGGCCAGCTGTTCAACTGCTCCGGTCAGGCGTTCCCGATTGCTGGAACCGGTACGCTCGCCATGGAGATGGCGATTGCAAACGTCACCAGGCGCGGCGACAATATCTTAATTGTCAGCAACGGCTTCTTTGGCGACCGCTTTATCGACATCTGCGAGCGCAAGGGCCTCAACGTGGACGTTTTGAGCGCGGAATGGGGGACGGCAGTCTCTCCGGAAGCAATCGAAAAAAAGCTGAGCGAAAAACACTATGCGGCCATGACTGTGACGCATGTGGACACTTCCACCGCCGTGCTCGCACCTGTTGCGGAGATCGGTGCGGTGATGAAAAAGCATCCGGATACGATCTTTATTCTGGATGGCGTCGCGGCGACTGCGGGCGAATTCACGGACGTGGATGGCATGGGCATTGACGTGCTGTTTACCGGCTCTCAGAAAGCCTTTGGCGTATGCCCAGGTATGCTGATCGTGTGGGCGAGCAAGAAGGCGCTGGCACGCCGGAAATCCCTCGGGACGATCCCGGAATATTATGTAGACTTTGAAAAGTGGCTTCCCATCATGGAGAACCCGGCAAAGTATTTTGCGACGCCTGCCGTTAACCTGGTTTGGGCGATGAAGGAAGCGACTGCGATCATCCGTGAGGAGGGGCTTGAGGCGCGTGGCGCACGGCATCATAAGAACGCGGTGGCCATCCATAAGGCGCTGGAGGCAGTCGGATTCTCGATCCTTGCAAACCCCGAATGCCGCGCAGATACGCTAAGCGTTTGCATTTATCCAGAAGGCATAGATGACGCGAAGTTCCGCGCTGCGATGTTTGACGAAGGCGTGATCGTAGCGGGCGCGCTCGGCGCGTATGCCGGGAAGGCGTTCCGCCTCGGACATATGGGCAACATCGACGAGAACACGGTCGTGGCAACGCTGGGCGCGGTCGAGCGTGCGCTGAAGGCCTGCGGCCACCCCGTGAGTTTTGGTGCCGCAGTAGGCGCATATCTGGAGGCTATGCGTTAAGTGCAGGAAGATTGTGGGGCAAGGAAGGGGGCGCCATGCAATACGGGCAGCTTGGAAGATCCGGCATTACGGTATCCCGGCTTTGTGTCGGATGCCTGAGCTTTGGCCAACCGTTCCCGGATTCCCATATGTGGACCTTGAACCCGGAAGAGACGGAAAACATCGTCCGGCGGGCTCTGGAGCTTGGGATCACGTTTTTTGATACGGCCAACACCTATTCCCACGGAACGAGCGAGGAATACCTTGGCCGGGCGCTCAAGCGGAACGTGCCACGGGATAAAGTGGTTATCGCCACGAAGGTCTATTTCAACGAAGGCCATCTTTCCAGAGCGGCGATCCAGCGCGAGATCGACGGCTCGCTCAAACGGCTGGGTACGGATTATGTGGATCTTTATATCATCCACCGCTTTGACGAGACGACGCCCATTGAAGAGACGATGGAGGCGCTTGACCGTTTGGTGAAATGCGGAAAGGTGCGCGCGCTTGGCGCATCGGCCATGTTCGGCTATCGGTTTTACAGCATGCAAGTCGCTGCCGAGCGGAACGGCTGGACGCAGTTTTGCGCAATGCAGAACCACTATAACCTGCTTTACCGCGAGGATGAACGCGAGATTATCCCGCTCTGTAAGCAGGAAGGCGTGGCGCTGACGCCGTTTAGCCCCCTCGCAGCGGGCCGTCTTTGCCGCCCGGACTGGAAAGCGGACACGCCGCGCAGCCGTGCGGACAAGACCGCGGCGGGTAAATACGACAGAACGCAGGCTACGGATTATGAAATCGTGCAGCGTGTGCATGAAATGGCCGAAGCGCATGGGGCGACCATGACGCAGATTGCGCTTGCGTGGCAGTTCGCCAAGGGCATGACTGCGCCGATCATCGGGGCGACGAAGGCAAAGTATCTGGACGATGCGGCCGGTGCGCTGACGCTGACGCTTTCCCCGGAGGAGATCACTTATTTGGAAGAGCCCTACCAACCGCATCGAATCGCAGGGTTTTAACGGCAAATAAATACAATACGGGAACGCCGGCTTCGGGAGCAAGCCGGCGTTCCCATGTTTTGCTGAAGGCTGGGGAGAGCCTGCCGCCGGTTCATGCCCTTCCGGCGGGGAGCGGAGCAGCGCCGGAAGAGGCTTAACTTCCGTGTGCGCCTGATTTTGCATTTACCGGCACGGCGCACCTGTGCTATACTGTAACTGGAAAAATATGCAGGATCATAAGCAGGAGGCGGTTTGCCGTATGAAAAGGCTTTCCGGGCGCATGTGGGTTTCGTTCATCCTGATCGGCCTTGTGGGGCAGCTTGCGTGGACGATAGAAAACATGTATTTCAACGTATTTCTGTACAACACAATCTCGACCGACCCGAACGCGATCGCTACAATGGTCGCGGCAAGCGCCGCCGTCGCGACGGTGACGACGCTTTTGATGGGCGCGCTGTCCGATCGGATAGGACGGCGCAAGCCATTCATCTGCGCGGGCTATATCCTCTGGGGCCTCTCCACGCTGGCCTTTGGGTTCATCAGCGTGGAGGGCGTTTCCGCATGGGTGGGCGCGGCGCGGGCTGCAAGCGTCGCGGCAGGGCTTGTCGTTGTGATGGATTGTGTTATGACATTCTTCGGCTCCACGGCGAACGACGCGGCGTTCAACGCTTATATTACGGATAACACCACCCCGGAAAACCGCGGCAAGGTGGAATCCGTGCTGGCGACGCTGCCGCTTCTTTCCATGCTCGTGATTTTCGGCGGGTTTGACGGGCTGACGCAGCAGGGCAAATGGCGCGAATTCTTCCTGATTTTCGGCCTGCTCGTCACGGCGACGGGCGTGCTTGCCTGCTTCCTTTTGAAAGAGACGTCGCGCGGCGCGGGAAAGGGGAACTATTTTGCGGAGATCCTCTATGGCTTCCGCCCTTCCGTCGTGCGGGAAAACGGGAATCTCTACCTTGCGCTGCTGGCTTTCGGCGTGTTTTCCATCGCGGTGCAGGTGTTCTTTCCATACCTTATCATTTACATGCAGAACTATCTTAAAATCGAAGCATATGCGATCGTCCTCGGCGTGGTGCTGCTTGCAGCCTCGCTCATCAGTGTGCTCTCGGGCGGGATGATCGACCGGCTCGGCAAGCTCAACTGCGTGCTCCCGGCGGCGGGCGTAATGGTTGTAGGACTCATGCTGATGTATTTTGCGCGCGGCGCTGCGTTTGTAATCGTGGCAGGCGTCATCATGATGGCTGGCTATATGCTCGTGACAGCCACGCTTTCCGCCGCCATCCGTGACGGTACGCCCGCAGGCCAGGCGGGGCTCTTCCAGGGCGTGCGGATGATCTTTGCCGTGCTTTTGCCGATGCTGATCGGCCCGTTCATCGGCGCGGCGGTCATCCGCAACAGTGGGGAAACGTATATGGAGCTGGGCGTTGTCAAAAACGTGCCCACGCCCGCAATCTTTCTCGCGGCGGCGGCCGTGCTGCTGTGTACGGCGGTTCCCGTGATCGTTTTGAAAAGGAGGAGCAAGGCATGAAAACCGAATGGGGCGAAGCGCTTGACCCAAACGCAATCCTCCCGGAATATCCGCGGCCGCAGATGGCGCGTGAAAGCTATTTGAATTTAAATGGCGTTTGGCAATATGCGATTGCGAAGGAGGGGGAAACGCCTGAGCAACCGGAGGGGGACATCCTCGTCCCGTTTTCCCCGGAAAGCGAGCTTTCCGGCGTGCGGCGCATGCTCAAGCCCAAGGAGTCGCTTTGGTATACGCGCGCGTTCACATTGCCCGAAGGGTTCAACATCGGCCGTGTGCTGCTGCACTTCGGTGCGGTGGATCAAATTGCGACGGTCTACCTGAACGGCATGGAGCTCGGTTCGCATACGGGCGGGTATCTGCCGTTTTCTTTCGACATCACGGCCTGCCTGAAGGAAGGGGAGAACACGGTCGCTGTGTGTGCGCGCGATGAAAGCGATGCGTCGTATCATTCCCGCGGCAAGCAGAAGCGTAAGCGCGGCGGCATCTGGTATACGCCCCAAAGCGGCATCTGGCAGACGGTGTGGTGCGAAAGCGTGCCTGTGGATTATATTGCGGCGCTGCGCATCACCCCGCTTTTTGACGAAAGTTCCGTAGAAATATGCGCGTACCCGCAGGATGCGGAATGCACGCTGCCCTGCATTGTCCGCATCGGGGACGTGGTACAGCACGGCATGGCCGGCACGCCGGTGACGGTCAGCATGGAGGGCTTCAAACCCTGGTCGCCCGAGTACCCGTATCTTTATGATTGCGAGGTGCGCATGGGCGAGGATTGTGTGAGGAGCTATTTCGGCATGCGCAAATTCAGCGTGGAGCAGGACGAGACGGGTGCGCCGCGCCTGTTCTTGAATGGGAAACCGTATTTCCATACCGGTGTGCTGGATCAGGGCTATTGGCCCGACGGGCTTTATACTGCGCCCTCGGATGAAGCGATGATAAGCGACATTGCCGCGATGAAGGAGATGGGCTTCAACATGCTGCGCAAGCACATTAAGGTAGAGCCCTTGCGCTGGTATTATCATTGCGACCGGCTGGGCATGCTCGTGTGGCAGGACATGCCGAACGGGGGTGGAAAATACAACCCGGCAACGATCAGCCTGCCGCTCGTTACTGGGAAGCATCTTCCAGACGGGAAGAGGAATTACCGCCGCTTTGCCCGCGCGGACGCGGAGGGCAGGCAGGAATATTATGACGAACTGGAGGAGATGGTTGCGCTGCTTTACAACAGCCCCTGCGTCGCCATGTGGGTGCCGTTCAACGAGGGTTGGGGGCAGTTTGACGCGGCGGAGGCCGTGCGGCGCATTGTGGCGATGGACGCAACGCGCACCATTGACCATGCGAGCGGCTGGCATGACCAGGGCGTCGGCGCGGTACAAAGCCTGCACGTTTATTTCAAGCCATATAAATTCGCACCGGATAAGCTGGGCCGCGCGGTGCTCCTGAGCGAATTCGGCGGCTACAACCGGCGCATTGAAGGCCATTGCTTCAACAAGAAGGACTTTGGATATAAGCGCTTTGAATCGGAGGAAGCGCTGCTTGCCGCCTGGCGTGCGCTGTATGAAAACGAGATCCTGCCCGCGAAGGAGCAGGGGCTTGCCGCGGCGGTCTATACGCAGCTTTCGGATGTGGAGGATGAGCTTAACGGCCTTTTGACCTATGACCGGGCCGTAAAAAAACTCCCGGCCAAGGCGGTGCGGGAGATCAACGAGCGTTTAAAGGCATAGCGGCGCGTCACAGAATGGCTTCCATGCAACGATAATGGCTGCGGAGGGAAAAGCCGGCCCTGGATGCGGCGGCAAGGAGTTCCGCATCGCTTTCCTCAACGAAAAACGCAACGGTTTCTGCCGTTTGTACTTCTGAAAAAACGGATTGCAGCGCATGGGAAAGCAGCGGAAACGCTGCTTTTTCCGCGTCTTCCGCCGTTTCAAATGCCATGCCGGACACCTCGGCGCTCCGTGCCTGCGTGAAAAGGAAAACGCTTCCGTATATGCTTCCGCCCGGCTTGTAACATGCGAATATATGCCATGTATCCAGCACTTAGCGCAGGCGCACGAAGCTGGTATTTTGCTTTTACTTCAGGCAGCCCTTGGAACAAGGAATAGCTCTCGCGCCCAGGCAAGGCGAAGAGGCGGGCGCTTAGCAGTGCCGCCTCACGCAGCTCGGTTTCATCCAGCGATTTAGGAATTGGTTTTACCCCTTTTCTACCGTGACCGTTGCTCGTGTGCCGTCGAGCACGATCTTGATCGTACCCTGCTCATCCGTGCGGTAAAGCGTTATTCCATGTTGCTCCAGCAATGCCAGCGTTTCCTCGTTTGGGTGGCCATAATCATTCCCTTTGCCGACGGAGACGACGGCGATTTCCGGTGAAACAGCGGAGAGGAACGCCTCCGAGGTGGAGGTGGAGGAGCCGTGATGCCCAAGTTTGAGCACCGTAGCGGCAAGCTCCTCCTCGGGGACGGGGAGGTTAGCGAGCATCACGCTTTCGGCGTAGGCCTCCGCGTCTCCGGTCAGGAGGATGCTCGTCTCCCCGTAGTGAACGTTGAGCACGATGCTCCAATTATTCATATCATAATCCACCCCTTCAAACGGGGAGAGGATGCGCGCCGTGACGCTGCTGTCGCCCCAGGCGATTTTAGCACTCTTGGAAGCATAAGCGATCTTTGGCGTTACGTTCTGCGCTTCCAGGGAGGAGAGCATCTTTTCAAAGGTGTTCGTTGTGTGCGTCACGGCAGGCAGGTAAAACTTACGGACTGGATAAGCGTCGAGCACCTTGTACATGCTGCCGATGTGGTCGCTGTGCGGATGCGTCGCAACGACTACATCCAGCTTCTCAACACCTTGCTTCTGCAAAAAATCGTCGATCACGGAAAAATACTGCGCTTCGCCCGTATCGACGAGCATGGTTTTTCCCTTGGGGGAGCGCAGGAAGATGGAGTCCCCCTGGCCGACGTCCAACACATAGATCTCCAGCGTGCCCTCCGTTTGCCCCGGGATGGGCGCAGGAGAAGGAGAAGGCATGGGCGTAGCCGCCGCTGTCTCCAGGAAAGGCGTTGCGCCCGGCTGTGGCGTTGCTTCCGAATAGGCGCCTTCAGCCGCGATACGCAAAGCCTGGGTAAAACCCTCTGGATCGTGGAGATAAAAAGCGAGCGCGAGCAGGAGCGCTAACACACAGCAAATCGCGGTGATTTTACGCCGCCGGAAATCGTGTGAAGCGTGGGAAACATTATCCTTTTGCGCGCGCTTTGAGCCGGAACCGGGATACAGCATGCAATACCTCAACCAATGCTTTACAGTATATTGTATTTTAGTATACTTCAAAATACCATCAATAGGAAGTGATTCCATGCGTTATTCACAAGAAAACTTTGCAAGGCTTGACAAAACGGCCCATGCGCGCTACACTGGCAAAGTATTATTTGTAATTGTCCACGGCATAAAATGAAATAAAATGTGGGCATTCGCTATCATTCGGAGGTCGTAATTATGACAAGTATGGAAAAGATCTGCGGGATCGTGAGCGAGGTAACGGGCATTGCAGCAGACACGATCGCACAGGATCCTGCCACCTGCCAAGGAAAGCTCGATTCGCTGGATCTGACGGAGATCATCCTCGAGGTGGAAGAAGAGTTCGACATGATCGTCGAGGATGACGAGCACATCACGAGCGTTGCCGAACTGATCCGCTGTGTGGAAGCGCAGATTGCATAATCTGCTCTTACCAAGAAAAACACCAAAACGGGCGCTGAAACTCCGGCGCCCGTTTTGTATGCCGCTAAACCACGATCCCACCGTTCGGGCTTAGTACCTGACCAGTCAGGAAAGAAGCCGCGTCCGAAGCGAGGAAGAAGAGTACTTCCGCGACTTCCTCCGGCGTGCCGAGGCGGCACAGCGGCGTTTCCTCCGCAAGCATAGCGCGTGTGGGAGCGTCGAGCGCTGCATTCATGTCTGTGTTGATCACGCCGGGCGCGACGCAGTTTACGCGGATGCCGGAAGGCCCGAGTTCCTTGGCAAGCGCTTTCGTGAAGCCGATGAGCGCGGCCTTGGATGCGGAATACCCGACCTCGCAGGACGCGCCGACAAGCCCCCAGATGGAACTGACGTTGAGGATAACGCCGGATTGCCGCGAGAGCATATCCGGCAGCACGGCCTGTGTACAATGGTATGCGCCATCTACGTTCACGGCAAAAAGACGCCGCCAGGCGGCGTAATCCGTATCCGGAAACAAAGCGGTATAAGCAATCCCCGCGTTGTTGATCAGCACGTCGATGTGCCCAAGCGCAGCGCGCGCTTCCCGCACCATGCGCGAAGCCTCCGCCGCATCCGCAACGTCGCCGCGCACGGCGGCAGCCATCGTGCCAAGTTCTGCAAGCTCTGCGATGAGCCTGCGCGCCTCCACCTCCGACGCGCGATAGCCCGCACCGACGCGCCAGCCAGCCTTTGCAAAGCGCAATGCGGCCGCGCGGCCGATGCCGCGCGACGCACCCGTAATCAATACCGTCTGATGCAAAACAACGATCCCCCGTTCCTAGCTGTATATAATATTGTTGCAACTTAATCGGCATTATTCATGCGCTCAGAGCCGCCCAGGAGCATCTCCCTAATAGATAGCGCGTGGGTATGCTTTTTCAAAATTGGGGCAGTAATCAAAGAAGCTCGATCCAGGCCTTATAATAATCCCAGCGCGTTTGATCCTCATAAGCGATCGTAATATAACGCACGATAATTTCACCGATGGTATAGCCGCATGCGGTTAGATGATTAATGGCTTCATCTAAATTAGTGTGTTTACGGTTTGTTGTATCAATGCGTAGAATGAACTGCGCAAAGTGGCGGTTCCCTTCCGAGAAAGCCCAAGCGGGTTCTTCATCCGGCCCGCAGGATTCGGCGGCCCATCCCCAGATCCATCGATAATCCGGAGGCCCCAGGCGTACCCCTGCAAACTGGTATTGCCCGGAAAAGTATTTTTTCCAGACCTCTTTGTCGTAAAGCTTGGAGTGACTGAGAAGGAGCGGTATATCCGGCTGCGCTTCTGTGTAAGGATGCTTCCGGATATATTCCAGTTCCTCCATGAGACTTAGCGTTTTGCGCAGCATGGAATAAGTTCCCTGCAAACTGTTAATCTGTGTTTCAAGCTCACTTTTTTTCTTCAGGTACAGGGCGTTGCTGTCTGCAAGGCTTAGCGTTTGATATTCCTTAATGGCCTTAACCGGAATGCCGAGGTTGCGCAGATAGCAGACATCGCTAAGATCCAGCAGGGAAGAATAGGTATATTCGCGGTAATTGTTTTCGCGCCGGCCTAAGGAGATCAATCCCATGGACTCCCAATAGCGCAGCGTTGAAGCGGGAATTCCAAACGTTTCGGAAACGGTTGAAATATTCACTGTTTTATCTTTGTCCCACATTTGCTTTCAGCCTCCCGTGCCTTAAATGCCAGTGAGCAATGAATCCTGACTATATCAAAAATTATATCTGAAATCGTATTGACATTCAAGTAACTTTAAGTTTTACAATAACGAAAAGGATGGAAGTGCAGATGAAACTTAGTTGTGTCTGTGCGGATTGCTCACTTAAGAACTTTAATTACATGCCGGAATCAGACGATAAATTGGAACAAAATAACGGAAACAGAAATGCCTTAAATTACGAATGAACGCCAGTTGCTGCTTGCACTGCGGCACAGCGCTCAAATAAATAAACCATACTTTAGGAGGAAACCATGAAAAAAAGCCTAGTACTGATGCTTACCATTCTTCTGGCGGCTTCGCTTTTTGCAGGCTGCGGGCAGGGCGGCGGCAAGACCTCAGACGCAATTCTTTACTATGCCTGCGGCTCGGAACCTTATCTGACGTTGGATCCCGGTGTGGAAAACTCCAACGGCGTATGCGTCCTCCAAAATGTGTATGAGACGTTGACCCGATATAACGATCAGACGGGGGTGGTGGAACCCTGCCTAGCGACTTCCTGGACGCACAGCGATGACGGCACAGTGTGGGAATTTACCCTCCGTGAGGACGTGACCTTCCATGACGGCACAAAAATGAACGCAAATGCAGTTAAAAAGTCCATTGAGCGCACAATAGGGTTGGGCAAAGGGGCCGCTTACATTTGGGCCAATGTCGAAACCATTGAAGCGGTAAGCGATTACGTGGTTCGGTTCACTTGCTCCACGTCTACGTCGGTGGATCTGATCGCTTCGGCTGCTTATGCGGCTTATATCATGTCGGAAAGCGCATGCGATCAGGAGGGTGACTGGTTCAACAACGAAGAAGGAAACGATGGTGGTTCCGGCCCGTATACTGTGAAAAGCCTTGTGACCGGCGATCAGGTAATCCTTTCTGCATACGATGGCTATTGGCAAGAATGGAAGGACAACTCCTATAAAACGGTTGTCATCAAGAAGCATGTGGAAAGCAGCACGCGCCGCCAACTCCTTGAGACAGGCGACGCCCAGATCGCTTATAATTTTTCCACGACGGATATTTCTGCATTAAAGGCGGACGAAAAGGTTGATGTAAAATATGTGAATACATACAACAACATCCTGCTTTTCTTCAACACGGAAAAGGAGCCTTGCAACAACGAGGAATTCCGCAAGGCGCTTGCGTATTCATTCCCTTATCAAGAAGTGATCGACGGGGTGCTGGAAAACCGTGGGCAGCTTTCCCGTGGCCTTGTAACGCCCGGCCTTTGGGGGCATGACGAAAACTGCACGCAATATGAATTCAGCATGGATAAGGCCAGGGAATGCCTTGCGAATTCGGGTGTGGATGTAAGCGCTGTGAATCTGGAGTTTGCCATCCAGTCCGGCTATACCGAATATAAGGATTTCGCACAGCTTTGGCAGACTTATCTTAAAGAACTTGGCATTAATATGGAAATCCGGGAACGTGGCTGGGATGCCCACATTGAACATGCACGCGCTACGCGCCCGGAGGATAGGCAGGATATCTTCGTTATGATCTGGTGGCCGGATTATGCTGATCCTTCCAGTTGGTTCCAGAGCATGGTGCATTCTGAGGAGAGCCCCGCGTTTAACCTGAGCTATATCAAAAATGCTGAGTGGGACGAGAAGATTGAAGAAGCGATGCAGCTGACCGCAACTGACCGTGCCAGTGCGGAAGCACTGTATAAAGAGGTACAGTTGGGCGTTCTGGACGGCGCATACATGCTTCCGGTTTATGATCAGGTCATCACTTATGCGGTTTCTACGGAGATAGACGGTTTTTATTATAACCCGGCCTATCCTAACTCCACGCTTTATTTCAACATTACACACAAGTAAGTTGCCCGTTTCCCGGGTATAACGCACATCGGCAGGGGGAGCTGCCGCTCCCCCTGTATAACAAAGGAGAACGCTGAACCTATGGGAAAATATATTATAAAACGACTACTGAACGGCCTCATTGTGCTGTTGGGCGTAGTCACCATTACGTTCTTCATTACGCGCGTCGTCCCTTCGGATGTGGCCGGCAAATGGGCTGGCGAGCGTGCAACGGAAGAACAGCGGCAGCAGGCTATTGCTGAGCTTGGGTTGGACAAACCGTTGGCGACGCAGTATGTGAACTATCTGAAGGACCTTCTTTCGGGTGATCTTGGACGCTCGCTGCGCACAAAGGAACTCATTACGAAGGAACTTACGAGCTATTTCCCTGCAACAATGGAACTGGTGCTGGTAGGCTTCCTGTTTGCACTGTTCGTGGGTATTCCAATGGGAATCTATTCTGCGAAGAAAAACGGGAAGATGCTGGATCATGCCACCCGCTTCTTTTCTATAGGGGCAGTTTCACTGCCGACGTTCTGGGTGGCAATGGTATTCCAGCTGGTCTTTTACCGCATCCTCAACTGGCTTCCGCTTGGCGGGCGCATGAGCATCAATGCATCGTTGCTCTACGAAATACCAAACGTTACAGGCATGCTTATTATCGACTGCATCCTGACCGGATCTTGGGAACTGCTGGGAGACGCCTTTGTGCATATCATTATGCCCGGCTTTACCATTGCACTTTATCCAATTGGCCTTGTCGCGCGCATGACGCGTTCCGCGTTGCTTGAAATCCTCAATGAGGACTATATCACCGCTTCAAAATCCTATGGCATCCGGGAGGGCAAGGTGCTTTGGCGCTATGCGCTGAAGAATTCTTTGGGCGCTACTGCAACGGTGGTTGCGCTATCCATGGGCTATTCGCTGACCAATACATTCCTGACGGAAACTATTTTCAGTTGGCCGGGATTGGGAAGCTATGTCAGCAAGTCGGTTACGACGCTGGATTATCCGGCGATCATGGGCATTGCAATTATTTCCGCAATTTTCTATGTAATCCTTAACCTGATTGCGGATATCATCATTGCGCTTGACCCACGCATCCGGCTGTGAGGAGGGCAACATGAATCAAAAAATGAAAGATATTCTTCGCCCGAAACTTAAAGAGTTGCGGGACATGATTTTCATGCTGCGCAGGAACGCGCTTACCATGGCGGCGGTCATTGCGCTGATCCTGATTTTGATCCTTGCTTTGCTTGCGCCCGCTATCGTTCCTTATCCGCAGGACATTGCGGATAAAACGAACCTTTCAGAAAAATTTCAAGCGCCTTCGTCCGCGCACCTGTTCGGAACGGATGAACTTGGGCGTGATGTTTTCAGCCGCGTCCTGTACGGAACACGAATCTCCCTCAGCACGGCTGTGCTTGCAGTAGCCCTATCATTGATTATTGGCGTGCCGCTTGGCGCAGTCGCAGGCACGTTTGGCGGCGCGGTGGATGAGGTAATCATGCGCATCACGGATATTTTCCTGAGCTTTCCGCCGATGCTCTTGGCAATCTTGCTTGTGTCCATGCTGGGACCAAGCCTGAACAATGCGATTCTTGCCATCGCGCTTGCATGGTGGCCTTGGTATACACGCATTGTGCGCGGGCAGGCAATTTCGTTGAAAGAACGCAAATTCATTCAGGCAGCGGAGACGATTGGCACGCCCAAGTGGAAGATTGTTGCCAGGCATATTATCCCCAACACGATCTCGCCCGTGGTGGTACAGGCGTCCATGGATATGGGTGGTGTGATTCTCACCATTGCATCCCTGAGCTATCTCGGCCTTGGCGCGCAGGCACCTTCGCCGGAATGGGGCCTGATGATCAGCACCTCGCGCAACTATTTCCCGGACATCTGGTGGTATAGCGTGTTCCCGGGCATCGCTATCTTTATAACCGTGCTGGCATTCAATTTGTTGGGCGATGGCGTGCGCGAGATCCTTGACCCCAAAACGCGTAAAAAATGAGGAGGGGCATCCGTGAGCTATTTTGAAGTGAATGGCCTGCAGGTCAGGCATAAGACGGCCGAAGGCATTAAGGAAGTTCTGAACATCGATCATATCGCCATTGAAAAAGGCACGACATACGGCATTGTTGGAGAAAGCGGACAGGGAAAAACCGTGCTCGCGCTTACGATCCTTAAACTGCTGCAATGCCCGCCTGGCGAGATCACAAAGGGCTCAATCCTACTGGATGGGGAGGATATCCTTACCTACAGCCAGCACAGGATGCAGGCAAGTGTGCGCGGCAAAAAGATAGCAATGATCTTTCAGGACCCCATGTCCTGCTTGAATCCCGTGTTTACCGTTGGCCAGATGTTGGACGATGTTATCTGCACGAACCGGGGGCTTACCGGCAAGGAAGCGCTTGCGTATGCGTATAAGGTGTTGGATATGGTCAAGCTGGTGGATGCGGAGAGCACGTTGAAAAAGTATCCGCACCAGCTTTCCGGCGGCCAACGTCAACGCATTATCATTGCACTTGCCCTTTGCTGCGGCGCAGAGTTTCTTATTGCGGACGAACCAACGCGCAATCTTGATGTAACCATCCAGGCAAGCATTCTGAAACTGTTGAAAGAACTGCAGGATACGTTGGGCATTACAGTGCTCTTTATTGCCAACAACATGAGCCTTGTTTCCGCGTTCTGTGACAGAATCGGTATTCTTCATAATGGGTGCATCATTGAGGAAGGGGAAACGGAGCGGATCATTCATGCGCCGGAGCAAGAATATACGCGCATGCTGGTGGAGGCCGCACGACTGCATACCGCTTCCTCTGCGGAGGCCGAAGTGGGTGAGGAGTTACTGCGCGTAGAGCACCTTAAAAAGTATTTTGACGTTAAGAAAAAGAACGAGAAGCTGAGTCTCAAAGCTGTGGATGACGTAAGCTTCACCCTGAACAAAGGTGAGGTACTGGGCATTGTTGGCGAAAGCGGATGCGGAAAATCCACGTTGGTCAACACGATTCTGAATCTTTATGACCCAACGGCTGGAAAGGTGTATTTCGACGGCAAGGACGTGTTTTCAGATGAGCGCAAAAACCGCAATGCATTTAAAAAGAATGTGCAGATTGTGTTCCAAGACCCGTATTGGTCTCTGAACCCACGCTGGCTTGTGAAAGAGATCGTGGCTGAACCGCTGGATGCATATGAGAAACTGCGCGGGCAGGAACGCCTTGCACGCGTTGGGCAATTGTTGGAGATGGTAGGCCTTAGTCAGGATGATGCGTACAAATATCCGCACGAATTCTCCGGCGGAGAACGGCAGCGCATTGCAATTGCCCGCTCGCTTGCATCAAACCCCAAACTGGTGGTGCTGGATGAGCCGACATCGTCCATTGATGTGTTTTCCCAGGCGCAGATATTGGAACTGCTGCGGAAACTAAAGGAAAAGTTCCAACTCACGAATATCCTGATCTCTCATGACCTTGGCGTCGTGAGCCAAATGGCCAATAAAATTGCTGTGATGTATCTTGGGAAAATTGCGGAGTTCGGCCCTGCGGCAGAGGTGTTTCGCAATCCGCAGCATCCATACACCAAGGCGTTGTTTAACGCCATTCCCAAGTTTGAAAAGCTGGGAATGGATCAGCTGACCACGCTGGAAGGCGCAATCCCAAGCCCGATCAACCCGCCTTCGGGTTGTGCATTTCATACCCGCTGTGCAGAAGCATGCGAAGCTTGCAAAAGCTGGACTCCAGAGCCGGTTTACCTGAATGAAGCGCATTATGTGTCCTGCATCCATTTTACCGAGCGGCAAGGGGAGGATATATGCGGAAAAAGATAACGGTTGTCACAATGGGGCAAAGCCCTGTTAACCCTGAAACGCACGATGTATATCATATACTTGCACAGGAGTGTGATGTGGAACTGCATGGTATTCTGGACGGAATGAGCGAGGCGGAAACGGAGACGCTTGCTCCCGAAGGTAACGAGCTGTTTATCGTGACCTCGCTGCGCACGGGGCGGGAGGTGCGCCTTGCAGAGCGCAATGCGATTCGCCTTGTAAACGAACGCCTGCTGGAAGCTGAGCAAAACGGGTCCGCCGCGGCATTGATCTTCTGTACCGGCCATTTTGATATTCCGGAGATGCATATGCCTATTTTTATTCCGGAGAAAATCCTCTTTTCACTGTTCCGGGCAATGGGTGTAAAGCGGCTGGGGGCAATCGTGCCGAAACCTGGGCAAATTGAGGCTTCCATGGCGTATTACAGCGAGTTTTCTCCGCGCATCTGCGCGGCATCCCCATATGGCCCAAGGGAGGAAATTGAAGCAGTTGCCGCCTCATTCCGCGATAGCGACGTAGACATGCTGATGGCGGATTGCATGGGATTCACAGAAGATCTGGGCGAGCTGATCCGGAATGCATCCGGCAAGCAGGTGTTCGTGCCGCGGGTGGTATTGCCCGCACTTTTGAAGGCGGTTGTTTCCTGACCGCCCGAACCAAGAAGATTACGACTGCTATGAGGCAGCGGAATGGAGAGAGGAGTATTTATGAAAGTTCTGAACAGAGAAGACATTATGGATATCCTTTACGGCGGCGCGATTCTGGGTACAGGCGGCGGCGGAAGCCTTACGAAAGGAATTGAATTCATCGATCTTGCGATCAGCAAAGGAAAAACCTTTAAGCTTGCTTCCTTTGATGAGCTTGAAGCGGAGGATATCGTCGTTTGCCCATATTCCTGCGGTGCAATCTCCCCTTTGAGTGAAGAAGAACGCAAAAAGTATGAAGGACTGCCGGTATACGAGGACACTTATCATATCAAGGCGCTTGAGAACATGGAAGCGTATCTAGGAAAGCCGGTCAAGGCTGTGATTTCCACAGAGATCGGCGCCGGAAACACTGCGAAAGCGCTTTTCTGCGCTGCTATGGCGGATAAGGTGCTTGTGGATGGCGACCCGGCTGGCCGCTCGGTTCCCTGTTTGCAGCATTCGACCTTCTATCTTCATGGTGTGCCGATTACGCCGATGTCCGTTGTGAACAAGTTCGGCGAAAGTCTCATCGTGAAGGATGTTGTGAACGACTATCGTGCGGAAGCGATCGTGCGCGCATTTGCGGTTGCAAGCCAGAATACCACCGCGGTGTGCGATCATGCCAACACCGCTGAGGTAATCGGAAAATCCGTCATCCGCGGCGCAATTTCCTACGCCCAACAGATCGGGCATGCATACCGCTCCGCGCTTGCGGCAGATCAGGATTATGCAGAAGCGGTCGCAAAGGCGGGAGAGGGTTTCGTAGCGCTGCGCGGAAAGGTCCGCAGGAACGACTGGGGAACAGAGAAAGGCTATACCATCGGCACCATGACCATCGACGGCAGCGGCGAATTTGCAGGTAATGAATACAAAATCTGGTACCAAAACGAGAATATCATTCTCTGGAAAAATGGGGAGTATTATATTACTGTGCCGGATCTCATCTGCGTATTCAACAACGATGCGAAGGAGCCACAGCTGAACCCGTTTGCCCAGGAAGGGGAATCTGTTTCGGCCATTATACTGCCTGCGCCTGCGGAATGGACCACTGTAAAGGGGCTGGAAGTGTTTGGCCCCCACAGCTTTGGGTATGATGTGGAATGGAAGCCAATGGGAAAATAATATGAGGATTAAAATCATTGATGCGGTTGTAAAGAATTCCGGTCGGCTGAGGACAAACGAGCAGTATATCCGGGAGGGCCTGCGCCCGGATACGGAGATCGACTTTGCGCACATGGCAAAAGGTTTTCCATCCGTGGAATGCGATCTGCATGCGGCATTTAACAAGCCTCAGGTCATTGCGGCAGCGATTCAGGCGGAACGGGATGGGTTTGACGGCGTATTCGTCAATTGTTTTGATGACCCCGGCGTATATGAATGCCGCGAGCTGCTTTCAATCCCCGTATTCGGCGGCTATGTTCCGGCAATGGTGACGGCGCTTTCCCTTGCTGAACGGGTTGCTGTAATTACGACGGATCGTTTTGGAATTTTAAGCGAAGAGCGCAAGGCAAGGATATTGGGGATTTCTGAGCGCATCACAGCAATTGTGCCGGTTGAGTTGGGGGTTTTGGAGCTGCAGAGCAATCCGGAAGCCTTGGCGGAGCGCGTTGCAGACGTGTGTTTTGCGCTGTATGAAACCGAGCGGGTGGGGGCGGTATGCTTAGGCTGCACCGCCATGCACTGCATGATCGGTTCGCTCCGTGAAAAGCTGCAGACGCGAAACTGCCCCATTATGGTCATTGAACCGCTCCGCAATGGCATACGCTATTGCGAACATATCATTTCCATGGGCTATCGGAACGGGCTGCATGTACTGAAATCTGTTGTATTGCCGAAAGGATATGAAAATGGCTGAGCAAATCGACTTTGACAAGCTCTTGAAAGACCGGCATACCTGCCGGTCTTTTAAACCCGATCCAATTCCTGAAGATGTGATGGCGCGTCTCTATGACGCAGCCTGTTCCGCGCCGAGCGCAGGCGGTTTTCAACGGATTTCCATCATAGAAATTATGGAGCCGGAAAAAAAGGAAGCGCTTGCGCGCATTTCGCGGAATCAGCGTTTCATTGCCCATGCGCCGGTCAATCTGATGTTTTGCATTGATGGACGGCGGATGCGCAGAATTGCAGAATATGAAGGCGCGCCATATGGGCAGGACTACGCCATATGCACGCTCTGGATGGGAATTGTGGATGCTTCTGTCAGTGCCCAAACCCTTGTACTCGCGGCAGAGGCAGAGGGATTACGCAGTTGCTATAACGGGAATGTGGTGGATCGGGCGGATGAAGTATCAGAACTCCTGAAGCTGCCAGAGCATGTAGTGCCGGCTTTTATGCTTACGTTGGGATACCCGCGTTCAAGTGGACAGCGATCCCGCAAGTATTCACGCGATGTAATTGTGCATCAGGAAACATATCACGATATGGAGATGGAAGAACTTTATCCGCATCATCTTGCAAAGTGCGGGACGCCTCAGTTCTCTGCAAGCGATGCTCGCTGTATACAGTTGGAAAAAATGCTCCGGCGGCAATATGGCGTGGAGTTTACAGAAAAAGCAATGGCGCGTGTACACGAAAAAGGGTGCCTTACGGCATATCAATATTGGTTTGGGTGCTATTATCCGAGCAATGAGGACACTGTGATGACGGCGGAAGATTACCGTATATTCCTCAAGAAAAAGGGGCTGGATTTAAGCGAGACCGGCATGTGAGGAACCCTGTGGATATAATGAGAATTTGGCTTTTGCGCGGCTGCAACATTGCAGCCGCGCTCTTTTAAAAAGAAGAGTATTCAACCGATTTACGTTCTGCGATCTCAAGCGTAGAAATAAACATTCTGAATTGATTTATATAAGTTTAAAAAATAATCAAAAGAATGCAAATCTATCAACGAAAAACGGATTTCTGGGAAAATCTTATACATACTTCAAACGAAGAGGCTTTACCATTGAATGAGTCCAGCCCGACGGCGGTTTTGATTTGCCGACGAGCTTTGAAAAGGCGGCTGATGAGCCTGGCGTGCGCCATAAGCTCATCAGCCCGTACTCCCCTCGCCGCAATGGCATGGCCGAGCGCGGTCATCGGGAAGACCCCAGACGGCCCCTTGCGCCCTTTACCTTATTCCTTCCCTAACATTTTCCTTCGTGCCTATGCAGTCCGGAACGTTTGACAAATCTACAGAATAGCTCACTGCGCCTTCTTCTGCATCCCATTCACATCGACAATGGTGTCCCCCTCCAGCAAAAGTTCGCTGATCGTGACGAACTCATACCCTTCGGAGATTGCGGTCTTAAGCAGCGTGGGAAGATATTCCTTGATCTTATAGCCGTTGTTATGGCAGAGGATGATGCAGCCCGGGTGCAGCTTGGGTAAGACGCTGTCGAGAATCGTCTGCGCGCTACGCTCCTCCTTCCAATCGACCGTATCGATGTCCCATTGCAGCACCTCATAGCCGAGCGAGCGCACCGTCGTGATGACAGAATCGTTATATTCGCCGTAAGGCGCGCGGAACACGTTGGTCTTTTCCCCAGTGATCTTTACCATCATCGCCTCGAAATCCTCGATTTCCTTTTGCATTTGCGCGGCGGAAAGCTTGTTCATGTGCGGGTGCGTTGCAGTGTGGTTCCCAAGCTCGTGCCCCGCGTCGTAAATCGCCTTCACCTTGTCCGGATATTTTTCCACCCAGAAGCCGCATAGGAAGAACGTGGCTTTCACATCGTAACTTTTGAGCGTTTCCAGGATGAAGTCCGTCTTGTCGTCCTCCCACGCGGCGTCGATGGTCAGGGCAATCTTCTTGTCGTCGCGCTCCACGCTGTAAACGGGCAGCTCGCGTTTCTTCCCGGCGAGCACCTCCAGCTCGTATTCCTCCACCACGGCCATGCTGCCCGCCGCAGTGGCGTTGCCGTCCGAGACGGCGATGGCGATGATCACGGCTGCGACCACGGCGATGAGAACGATGGCCGCGATCACAAGCGTGCGTTTTGTGATAACGAAGATACGCAAAGCAATCCCCTCCAACTGATGAAATGATGCTTTATCTTATGTGCCGGTTTGTCATTATATTGCTTCCACGGCGTTTTGCATGGTAAAATGAAGCGAATTGGCGCATAGAGACGAAAGGCTGCCTTATGGAAGAAATCAAGGGTACCGTAAAAAGCATCATATTCCGTAACGAGGAGAACGGCTTTACCGTGCTGGAGCTGGTCGATGCGGCTGGGGACGAGATTACGGCAGTGGGGCCGCTCCCGCTTGCAAACGTGGGAGAGCGCATTGAGGTTTCAGGCACATGGACGGAACACCCAACCTATGGCCGCCAGCTTCGCGCCCAGGGCTGCCGCGTGCTTGCCCCCGCAACGCTGACCGCGCTCGTCAATTACCTCGGCAGCGGCCTTATCCGCGGCGTGGGGGAAAGCACGGCACGGGAAATCGTGAACACGTTTGGCCTCGAGACGCTCCCCGTGCTCGAAAACGCGCCGGAGCGCCTGACAGAGGTGCCGGGCATCGGCCGCCTGCGCGCGGCGAAGATCGCGGAATCCTTTGCCGCGCAGCGCGACATGCGGGACATTATGCTCGCCTTGCAGGAATTCGGCGTAACGGTCTCCCAGGCGATGAAGCTATACAAAGCGTACGGCAACCTTTGCTTGGCGAAGATCCAGGAAAACCCATACCGGCTGATTGATGAAATTGAAGGCATCGGCTTCCTTACGGCGGATAGGCTTGCGCAGAACGCTGGTGTGGAGAGAGACTCCGCGTTCCGCATCAAGGCGGGGCTAAAATATACGCTGCAGTGGGCAAGGCAGGAGGGGCATACTTATCTGCCTCGGGATATTCTCATCCGCATCGCGGCAAGCGAGCGCGTTCTCGGCGTGGAGCTGCTGCCGGTGGAACGCGCGCTTGACGAGCTGATCATCGGCGGCGAGGTGGTATATCAAACGGTGGGGAGTGCGGACGGGGTATTCCTGCCGCGGATGCATTTCCTTGAGAGCGACTGCGCGAAGCGCCTTTTGCAGGTGCTGCATACCCCCTCACCGCTGCTTTTTCTCGATCCGGAAAATCAGGTGGCGCTGCTGGAGCGGGAGCTGAAAATTTCCCTTGCGCCGCAGCAGCAGGAAGCGGTGATCCGAGCGCTTACAAGCGGTGCGCTCGTCATCACCGGCGGACCCGGCACGGGCAAGACGACGATCCTGCGCTTCATCCTGCGGATCGTGCAGAACATGGGCCTTTCCTGCGAGCTTTGCGCGCCCACAGGCCGGGCGGCCAAGCGCATGGCGGAGGCGACGGGTGTGCCCGCGCGCACGATCCACCGGCTTTTGGAATACGGCTACGGCGGCGAGGGCTTTTTGAGGGATGAGGAAAACCCGGTGGAGACGGACCTCATCATCGTGGATGAAATGTCCATGGTGGATGTGCCGCTCATGCATGCGCTGCTGCGCGCGGTCGGCCCGAGCACGCGGCTTTTGATGGTGGGGGATGCGGATCAGCTCCCGCCCGTGGGTGCGGGGAACGTGCTTCGGGACGTCATCGAAAGCGGGGCTGTGCCTGTCATGCGCCTTACGGACATTTATCGCCAGGCGGAGCGCGGCATGATCGTGGAAAACGCGCACCGCATCAACAATGGCCAGCCGCCGGAACTTTCCTCCGGCAAGGAGGACTTCCTCTTCGAGGAAATCGCTGCCGCAGAGGATGTGGCGCGCCGCGTCGTTGGGCTTTGCACGGGCCGCGTGAACCGGCTTTTGACGCGGGAACCGCGCAAGGATGTGCAGGTGCTTGTACCGATGAAGAAAGGGCCGCTCGGCATATATGCGCTCAACGCGCGCATCCAGGCGGCCATGAACCCGCCCGGACGGCAAAAGCGGGAGCGCAAGCACGGCGATGTTGTTTTCCGCGAGGGCGACAAGGTCATGCAGGTTAAAAACAATTACAAGCTCAGCTGGAAGAAGGCGCGTTACAACGGCATAGCGGAGGAAGGCCTCGGCGTGTTCAACGGCGACCTTGGCACCATCCTGCGCATCGACAGCACGGAGCAGGAGCTCGAGGTGCTCTTTGACGACGAGCGCGCGGCGGTCTACGATTTCACGATGCTCGACGAACTTTCGCTCGCCTATGCCGTCACGGTGCATAAAAGCCAGGGGAGCGAGTTCCCGATCGTTATCCTGCCGCTCATCAGCGGCGCGCCTTCCCTGATGACGCGTAATCTGCTCTACACAGCCGTGACGCGCGCGCGGGAACAGGTGTATATCCTCGGCCGGAGCCGCTGCGTGTACGAAATGGCTGCAAATGGGCAGGTGAAGAAGCGTTACAGCGCTCTCGGCGTTTTCCTGCAGGAGCTTGCGCCGCTCATCGGGGGTGGGCAATGAACCGCGCGGCGGAGGCGCTCCTTTCGCTGCTTTACCCAGAGGGCGTAGCCTGCTTTGCGTGCGGCGGGGAAGCCAGCGTAAATGAAGCCGGTCTCTGCCCATCCTGCGCGGCTGGCTTGCGGCGGTGCGAGGCGCCGCCTGCGCTGCGCTTTGCGGACGGATTTACGGCTGGCCTTCTGTATACGGAGGAAACGGCGAACGCTGTGCACCGCTTTAAATATGGAGACGCGCGGTATCTGGCTGAGTTCCTCATATCCTATCTGGTGCTTCCGGAGGACTGGGGCTTTGATGCGGTCGTGCCCGTGCCGCTGCACAAACGCCGCTTGAGCCGGCGCGGCTACAACCAGAGCGCACTGCTGGCGGAGGCCCTTTCGGCGCGCGTGGGCGTCCCGGTGCGGGAGGATTTGCTCCGGCGCACGCGCAACACGGAAACGCAGACCGCGCTTAATGCGAGGCGGCGCGCGCGGAATTTGCGCGGCGCGTTTGAGGCTTCGCCTACCGCGAAGGGAATGCGGCTGCTTTTGATCGACGACGTGCGCACCACCGGCGCAACGCTTTCCGAATGCGTGCGGGCGCTGCGCGCCGCGGGTGCGGAAGCCGTATACGCATGCGCGGCATGCGAACGAGAACTGGATTAGTCATGTTTCGGGGAACACCCTCATAAGCTGTACAAAGCTTGTTCGGGGGTGTTTTATGTACGCTTATATCGAGGAACGCGTTTTGTCTCTTGCCGAGTATATCATAGAGCATGAATCCACGGTGCGGGCAGCCGCGCGGGAGTTCGGCATCAGCAAATCCACAGTGCATCAGGACATGCAAACGCGCTTGCGGCAGCTTGACCCGGCGCTTGCCAAGGAGGTGCGGGCGATCCTGGATAAAAATAAAGAAGAACGCCACATACGCGGCGGCATGGCGACCTACCGTAAATATAAGGGCGAAGGGAAGCCGTAAAAGCAGACGTTTGCGCGGTGCAAAACGGCCCTGGACCGTAGCAGTGGTTTAAGCTGAGACGGTTTTATGTACCCGGACTTATATTCTAGGCAAACAGAAGGCTGATAAGCGGGATCGTTACGATCGAGCAAAGTGTGGAAACGAAGGTGAGCTGCGCCGCATATTGCGCGTCCCCGTCATATTTTTCCGCAAGAATAGAAGTGGAAGCGCCAGCGGGCATGGCAGTCATGATGACAGCGATGTTGATGAGCAGCGCGTCCGCGGCAAGCAGCTTCAGCACACCGTAGACCAAAAGCGGGAACGCGATGAGCCGCAGGAAGGTATAATACAGGATCGACTTTGCAAAGAGGGATTTGACGTCCGCATCGGCCATGATGGAACCGACCGTGATCATGGAGATCGGCACGGTGGTGCGGCTGATGCTGTAGATCGTATCGCCCAGGAACTGCGGCAGCTCCACGCGGGCGAGCATCAGCACTATGCCGATAAAGATCGAGACGATACATGGGTGCGTCACGAGCTTCCGAAACGCGTCCTTCCTGTTCACGCTTGTAAAGAGCGAAAGGCCCGCCGTCCACATCGTAAAGCGGATGGGGATCTGGAACAGGGAAGTATACAAAACGCCGAGGCTGCCATAGAGCGTTTCCGCGATCGGCATGCCGACAAAGCTCGAATTTGAGCAGATGATCCCATAGCGCAGGATCGCCTGCTTTTCCAACGGGTAAGCCCGGAACAGAATCTTTCCGGCGAAAACGGCAAAGGCCTGAACGGCTGCTGCGATCACGATTGCAAGCACGCAGCTTTTTACGAATTCTGCCGAGATCGTGATTTCCCCTAAAAAAGAGTGGACGATGTTGCAGGGCAGGAGCACGTTCACGAGCAGGCTTGAAACCGCTTTTTCAGATTCCCGGTTCAGAATGCGGCACTTTTTGACGATGAACCCCACGAGCACCAGCAAAAGCAGCACGAGCTGTTGATTGAGCACTTTCCCGAAAAATAACATTCTAGGCAAACCCCGTTTCCCGTTTATTGGCAGGATCAGACTCAAGTATACGCAAAAAGCCATGCCGTTGCAAGCGGAAGCAGCTGCGGAGGGCAGAGCAAATTCATTCAGCGGACAGATTCAAATACAAATATGCTGGGAAGATCCGGCCGGAGCAAGGCCGGCATGCCGGGATACTCTGCTGAAATTCAACGTTGACAAAGCATGCGATATGCGTTATTATAACTGTGTTTTATTTATGTAACAAAGGAGTTACCAGATGGAATCCGTGTTTGCGACCATGATGATGCCCATGAGCTGCATGTCCATGATGATGTGCGGCTCTTCGTGCGTTCCCCTAAGCGGGTCAGTGTGGCTGCAAATGTGAGGAGGTCCTTATCCGTTCACATGGGCGGCGGGCACGAGCTCGCCGCCCTTTTATTATGCTTATTTTGTAAAATCCGAGGTGTTTATGGAACAGAGGGAAATCATTCGCATCGAAGGGCTGACAAAACGGTTCTCCGGCAAAAACGGCGACGTCGTCGCGCTCGAGAATATCGACCTTTCGATCAACGTGGGGGAAATATTCGGGATCATTGGGCTTTCCGGCGCGGGAAAGAGCACGCTCGTGCGGTGCATCAACCTGCTGGAACGGCCGACGGAAGGGCGCGTGACCGTGGCCGGGCAGGAGCTTTCCGCCCTCAAGGGGAGGCAGCTGCGGGAGGCGCGGCGTGGGATCGGGATGATCTTTCAGCAGTTCAACCTGCTGATGCAGCGCACAGCGCTTGAGAACATCTGCTTCCCACTCCTGCTCGCGGGCGTGAACCGGCGTGACGCAGAGAAGCGCGCACTGGAACTGCTTGAGATTGTAGGCCTTGCCGAAAAGCGCAGCGCCTATCCGGCGCAGCTTTCCGGCGGGCAGAAGCAGCGCGTTGCAATCGCCCGGGCGCTCGCTAACGAGCCAAAGGTGCTCTTGTGCGACGAGGCGACGAGCGCCCTCGACCCGACGACCACGCGCTCCATCCTTTCTTTGCTCAAGGAGATCAACGAGCGGCTTGGCATCACCGTGATCGTCATCACCCACGAGATGCGCGTGGTGGAGGAGATCTGCTCCCGCGTAGCGATTCTGGATGCGAGCCACGTGGCTGAACTCGGGAGGGTGGAAGAAATTTTCCGCCGCCCAAAGACCGCGGCGGCGCGGCGGCTGCTGTTCCCGGGACGGGAGCAGCAGCCGGAAGTTCCGGCGTTTGGGGCGAAAAACCAGAGGATGCTCCGCATCGTGTTCGACGGAATGACTCCCTTCGAGCCCGTCATCGCCAACATGGTGCTCGCTTGCGGCGCGCCGGTAAATATCCTGTTCGCAAACACGCGGGCTATTGAAGGGAAAACTGTCGGGCAGATGATCGTGCAGCTCCCGGAGGCGGAGGACGCGGGCGCCCGCATCGCGGCGTATCTCAACACGCAAAACGTACATTATGAGGAGGTGGCGGACGATGTTCTCTAAGGAAATGCTGAATCTGCTTTTGGAGGGGACGTTCGAAACGTTCTACATGGTGATCGTATCCACGCTGTTTTCCTATGCACTTGGCCTGCCGCTCGGCGTGCTCCTCGTCGTGAGCGATAAGGATGGCATCCACCCGATGCCGGCGCTCAACCGCGTGCTCGGCGTTGCGATCAATCTGCTGCGCAGCGCGCCGTTCCTGATCCTGCTCGTGGCGCTCACACCGGTGACGCGTGCGATTGTTGGCACCTCGCTCGGCTCCACGGCTACCATTGTGCCGCTTGTGATCGGCTCCGCGCCGTTTATCGCGCGGATGGTGGAATCCTCCCTCAAGGAGGTGGACGGCGGCGTGATCGAGGCGGCGCAGTCCATGGGCGCTTCCCCAATACAGATCATACTGCGCGTCTTGCTCCCGGAGGCAAAGCCTTCTCTCATGGTCGGCGCGGCACTCGCGATCACTACGATCCTTGGCTATTCCGCGATGGCCGGCTTTGTCGGCGGCGGCGGCCTTGGGACGATCGCCGTCAACTATGGCGTTCACCGCTATCAGACGGACGTGATGCTTGTGACCCTCGCCCTGCTCGTGATTATCGTGCAGGTGTTCCAAGAGGTCGGCATGCGCATCGCGGCCCGGATCGATAAGCGGAGAAGATAAAACAGCTTTCAATTATTTTTAGGAGGAAAACAAACATGAAAAAGGCACTCGCACTCACATTCGCAACACTGCTTGCGCTCGCGCTCTTCGCGGGCTGCTCCAAATCCAAGACGGATCCCGGCACGATCGTGGTCGGCGCATCGGTAACCCCGCATGCGGAGATCCTCGAGCAAGTCCGCGGCCTGCTCAAGGAAAAGGGCTTTGAGCTTGAAATCGTCGAATTCACAGAGTATGTGATGCCAAACACCGCGCTTGAGGACGGCGACCTTGACGCAAACTTCTTCCAACACAAGCCCTATATGGACGATTTCAACGCCAACAACGGCACGCACCTGGTTTCCGTCGCAACGGTGCATTATGAACCCTTCGGCATCTATCCCGGCAAGACCGCTTCTATCGAAGAATTGGCGGACGGCGCGACAATCGCCATCCCCAACGACGGCTCGAACGAGGCGCGCGCACTCCTGCTGCTGGAAGCAGAGGGCTTAATCAAGCTCAAGGCCGATGCGGGCATGACCGCCACCAAGATCGACATCGCGGAGAACCCGAAGAACCTGGAGATCCTGGAGATCGAAGCCGCGCAGCTCACCCGTTCCCTTGCGGATGTGGATCTCGCCGTCATCAACGGCAACTATGCCATTCAGGGAGGCCTTTCGGCATCAAAGGACGCGATTGCCGTGGAGGATAAGGATTCCCTTGCCGCCGATACCTATGCGAATATCATCGCGGTAAAGGAGGGGAACGAGGATACCGAAAAGACGAAGGCGCTCATCGAAGCGATCCAGAGCGACACCGTGCTCAGCTACATCGAGGCGACCTACGACGGCGCGGTAATTCCGAAGTTCTAACCCTAAAAGCGGGAAGGCCGCCTTGCATTGCGCGGGGCGGCCTTTTATAATGTTAAAAAAGAACTTGGGAAACAGGTGGGAAATATGGTTCCAGAGCAGTTTATCCGGACGGCGCTTCTGCTGGGCGAGAACGGCGTGGAGCGGCTGCGGCGCGCATCCGTCGCCATCTTCGGGATCGGCGGCGTCGGCTCATTTGCAGCCGAGGCGCTTGCGCGCGCGGGAGTCGGGCGGCTTTTGCTGGTTGACCCGGACGCAGTCGCGGAAAGCAACCTCAACCGGCAGCTGATCGCGCTGCACTCTACCATCGGCCGAAACAAGGCGGAGGTCATGCGGGAACGCATCCTGGATATTAACCCGGATGCGGATGTAATTGCACTGCCCCTGTTTTACGAGGCGGCGACGGCGGATGCGGTTTCGCTTTCGGGGTATGACTACATCGTGGATGCGATCGACACCGTTTCATCCAAGCTGCTTTTGATCGAACGGGCAATGGCGCTCGGCATCCCCGTCATCAGCAGCATGGGGGCCGGCAACAAGCTCGACCCGGCCGCGTTTGAGGCTGCGGATATTTACGAAACCTCCATTTGCCCGCTGGCGCGCGTGATGCGGCGGGAACTCAAAAAGCGGGGAATACCTTCGCTGCGCGTGGTCTATTCCCGGGAGGAGCCGGCCGCGCCAAAGTTCGGCGTAGCGCCTGTTCCGGGCAAGCGGCAAACGCCCGGCAGCGTCTCCTTCGTGCCTTCCGCCGCGGGGCTGATCCTCGCGGGCGAGGTCGTGCGCGCGCTCACAAAAACGGAATAACGGATCGCTCTTCCGGCAATCCTAGGATAAAAGCGCGCGCTTGGCGCGCAAGTCCTGGGAGGTGCCCGAATGGCGTTAAACAAAGTCGATATTTGCGGAATGGATACATCCAAGCTCCCTATGATGACGCATAAGCGCAGCAGGGAGCTTCTTGTACGCATCAAGGAGGGCGACACCGAAGCGCGGGAGGAGTTCATCCAGGGAAATCTGCGCCTTGTGCTCAGCGTGATCCAGCGCTTTTCCGGCCGCGGCGAGCAGATGGACGACCTGTTCCAGGTCGGCTGCATCGGCCTCATCAAGGCAATTGACAACTTTAACCTTGCCCTGGACGTGCGCTTTTCCACCTATGCCGTGCCGATGATCATCGGGGAGCTCCGGCGCTACCTCCGGGACAATACCGCTATGCGCGTGAGCCGCTCTCTGCGGGATACGGCCTATAAAGCGCTTCAGATGCGCAACAAGCTCATGGAGGAAAACGCGCGGGAACCGCACATCAGCGAGGTCGCAAAGGCGCTCGGGATGAAGGAAGAGGATGTGGTGTTCGCGCTCGACGCCATCCAGGATCCAGTGTCCCTGTTCGAGCCGATCTACCATGATGACGGTGATGCGATCTACGTCATGGATCAGGTGCGGGATGAGCGCAGCTCGGACGACCTTTGGCTTGACGGCATCGCCATCGAAGGCGGGCTCGGCAAGCTCGGCGCGCGCGAGCGGCGCATCATCGAGCTGCGTTTTTTCCACGGCAGGACGCAGATGGAGGTTGCCTCCGAGATCGGGATCAGTCAGGCGCAGGTTTCCCGGTTGGAAAAGAGCGCGCTCAAGCACATGCGCAAATACGTCTGACCAGGACACAAAACAAGCCTACTTTTTTACCGCTGCCCCGCATACATATGACCGTATGGGGGCGGTTTGCTATGTCCAATAAAAAGCGAAAAATCAAGCTGGGGCGGCGCGTCACAGAAGCGCTGGATCTCCCGGAAGAGACGGTTTCCGGCCTGCCGAAGCTGACGGTGCAGGGCAGGGAACGCATGCTTGTGGAAAACCACAGGGGCATCTTTGAATGCGGGGAGCGCGTCGTGCGGCTGCATACGGCCTGCGGCATCCTGCGCATCACGGGGGAGGCGCTGACGCTGCTGGAGCTTTCAGCTGAGCGGCTGTATATTGCAGGAATGCTGTGCGGCGTAGAATACGAGCCGTGAGCCAGCCGGCCTGGGAGTGGATAAAAATTAAGAAAAGTTTGTGAATTTTCGTTTGGGAGCGGCCGATGTTGACAGGCATATGGAATTCTGTTGCCGGATATGTTATCATTGAAATCAAAGGCAAAGGGCTGGAACGGTTCCTGAACCGCGCTATACAGAGCGGCGTAGAGATCTGGCGTGTGCGGCGCACGGGCACGGCCACCGTCACGGCCCGCGTGAGCGTCGCTGGATTTTATGCACTGCATACGCTCGTGCGCGGGCAGAATATCCGGGTGCGCATCCTGGAAAAGCGCGGGCTGATCATGCGCCTTTCCAAATTCCGTTTCCGTAAGGTGCTGCTCTATGGCTGGGTGATCGTGCTGGCGCTCCTCGTGGCGGCTTCGCGGCGCATCTGGTTCATCGAGGTGGACGGCTGCGATACGGTGCAGGAAGCGGAGGTGATCGCGCTGCTCGATGAAATGGAGGTGCGCGTCGGCGCGCGGCGCACGGCGGTGCCCACATCACAGCTGGGCAATGCGCTCATGGCTTCTGATCCGCGCATTGCATGGGCGGGCGCAAAGCTTTATGGCGTGACGCTGCGGGTATCCTTGCAGGAGGCGGAGGCGATCCCAGAGCTCCCCTCCGGCGAGGCGGAAACGCCCGCAAGTATCTACGCGGCGAAGGACGGTGTGATCACGAGCATCACGGTATACGACGGCAAGGCAAAGGTGCATGCCGGGGATGCGGTGCTTGCAGGGCAGGAGCTGATCACAGGCGTGCTGCGCAGCGATGAGGAGCATACGCTTCTGACCCGCGCCCGGGGCAAGGTGACCGCGAAGGTGCTTTACCGCCTGGAGGCCACGGCGGGCCCAACGCTCGTGAAGCTGGCCGACACTGGAGAGACGCACGAATCTACGCGCCTCGGCCTGTTCGGCTGGGAACTGCTCTCAACCAGCTTTGCATCCGGTGCATGGGAGGACGCGCGGGAGGAGCCGCTTCACGGCTATGCGCTTACAAACTGCTTCCTGCCCCTTACGGCGGAGCATGTGCAGCTTTACGCGCTCGCCGAGCGGGAGAGCGCGGCGACGCAGGAGGAGCTCGCGCAGGCCGCCTTGCAAAAGGCGGAACGCGCCATGGCGAAAGCCCTGCCGCAGGATGCGCGCATCCTTTCTAAGGAGAGCGGAACGGTTTTGCTGGAAAACGGCGCCGTGCGGGCGACAATCCTCGTCACGGCGGAAGAAAACATAGGGGAAACAAAGGAAATAAAGGAACCAAATGGAGAACAGGACTGATTTGCTGCAATCGGAAGAGGAACTTCAGGCAACGGCGTCCGCGGAGAGCGCGGTGCGCACCGTTCCTGTGGAGTCCATGGATGAACTGATCCGCCTCTTCGGCGTATTTGACGAAAACCTCAAGATTATCGAGGATGAAACGGGTGCGCGCATCCGTACGGGCGGCGACAGCATCCGCATCGAGGGGGAAGCGGCGAGCGTGGAGCTTGCCGCCACGGTTACGGACAAGCTGCTCATGACGCTGCGCCGCGGCGAAGCGGTCGACCGCAGCCGTATCCGCTACGCCGTCGATCTTGCAAAGGAAGGCAACGCGGAGCTGATTACGGAGCTTTTGGACGACGTTGTTGCCTTTACAAACAAAGGGCGGCGCATCAAGTGCAAAACGCTCGGCCAGAAGAAATACGTCTCCGCATTGAAACGCCACACCGTCGTGTTCGGCGTCGGCCCGGCGGGCACAGGAAAGACGTATCTCGCCGTAGCGATGGCGGTGCTTGCCTATAAAAACAAGGAAGTGGAGAAGATCATCCTCACGCGCCCAGCCGTAGAGGCGGGGGAGAAGCTCGGCTTTTTGCCCGGCGACCTCCAGAATAAGGTAGACCCTTACCTGCGGCCGCTGTATGATGCGCTCTATGATTTTCTCGGCGCAGAGAGCTTCAAAAGCCTGAGCGAACGCGGTGTGATCGAGGTTGCGCCGCTCGCGTACATGCGCGGCCGCACGCTGAGCGACGCATACATCATCCTGGACGAGGCGCAGAACTGCACGATCGAGCAGATGAAGATGTTCCTGACGCGCTTTGGCGAAGGTTCCCGCGTGGTCGTAACGGGCGACATCACGCAGATCGACCTGCCGCATGAGCGCAAAAGCGGCCTCGTGCATGCGCTCGACGTGCTCAAGGGCGTGGAAGGCATCGCGCAGATCTATCTAACACATAAGGACGTTGTGCGCCATGAGATGGTGCAGCGCATCATCAGCGCATACGACAGGGCGTACCGGAAAGACGGAAATACGGGGAGGTAAGCGGAATGGCGAAGCGCGAGGGCAAACGGGCGGCCACAAAGAAGAACATCAGGATCCTTTCGCTCCTGCTTCTTGCCGTTGCGTTTATCATCACCTATTTTTCCGTGCTGACGGCGGCGACGCCGAAGAATTATGATGTAAAGGTAGGGGAGGCTTCGCCCTATACGATCTACGCGACGCGCAACGTGACGGATGAAGGAGCGACCGATGCGCTCCGGGACGCCGCGCGTGCGGCAGCGCAAACGGCTTACCGCATTGACACGGCGCGCATCAGCGCCTGCATGGACGGCGCGAACGCATTTTTTTCCGCGCTCACGGCGCTGCGCGCGGAGGCTGATGGCCTGCGCCCCTCCAACGCGGCAGAACAGAACCTGACAGCGGAGGACTGGGCCGGGCTGCTCAGCGCGGAGCAGACGGCGGCCTTTTGTGCTAAAACCAAACCCGCGTTGGAAGAAGCCCAGCTTTACGTGGTGCTCGCCGCGGGGACATCCGAGCTCCAACTCATGAAGGATCTTGTGCTGCCGAAGCTTGAAACCTCTCTGAACGCAGGCCTTCCTGCGGAGGGGCTCGCCTCGGTGAAGGCCACCTGCGTGCGGGAGGTCAACGCAACTACAAGCCTCACAGCCGGCATCAAGGATGTGGCCGGCCTTGTGGTCAGCACCTACATGGAACCGACACTCGTGGTGGACGAGGAGGCGACCGCCCTTGCACAGGAAGAGGCCGCGGCGGCCGTCGAACCCGTAGTGATCAAAAAGGGGGAGACGGTCGTGGAACGCGGCGCAGTGATCACAGCCGCACAATACGCAATCCTGAGCGACCTTGCGCTCGTTCGCGCGGAGCAAAACAACCTGCCGCTTATCCTTGGTACGCTGCTCATCCTTCTTGTCGCGTTCGCGCTGTTCACGCTTTACATTTACTTTTACCGCACAGAGGTGTTTTATGACATCAAGCGCATGATCATCCTTACAGTGTTCACCGTGCTGACCATGCTCCTTGCGCTGCTTTGCAGCACGTTGGACGTCCGCATGAACCCCGCGCTCATCGCGGTGATGCTCACGGCGCTTCTTGTCTGCCCCCGCGTGGCGCTCGCGCAGAGCGCGCTGTTCGCAGTTGCACTCGGCCTGATGGCGAGCGGCAGCGGGACGGCGCTTTTGAGCGTGGATTCCTTTATGCTGGCCGTCTCCACGCTTGCGGCGGGTGCAGCGAGCGTGTTTGCGCTCCGCAGGACGCAGAGCAGAGCCGCTTTGATCGCGGCAGGCGCGGTCGGCGGCGCGGCTGCGTCGCTTGTTGTCACGGCCGTGATGCTCATGGCAAAGGAGACGTTCCTTTCCGTGCTCGCCGGCATCGGCTGGACGATGGGGAGCTGCATGCTTGCGGCGCTTCTTGTGACTGGATCGCTCTCCATTTGGGAGAACCTTTTCGATGTGGCGACGACTGCTCGCCTGAGCGAACTGAGCAACACGAACCATCCGCTGCTCAAGCAGCTTATGGTAGAAGCGCCGGGTACCTATCAGCATTCCGTGACGGTTGCTGCGCTTGCGGAAGCGGCGGCAGAGCGCGTAGGGGCGGATCCGCTGCTTGCGCGCGTGGGCGCGTTGTTTCACGACGTTGGCAAACTGCGCCGCCCGCTATATTTCAAGGAAAACCAGAAGAGTGGCGAGAACATTCACGATACGCTGCCTCCGCTTGAAAGCGCGCAGACGATCATCGCCCACCAGAAGGATGGCGTGACTTTGCTCACGCGCTACAAGATGCCTTCCGCCGTGATCCGTATTGCGGCGGAGCACCATGGCAATGCGCTCATGACGTATTTTTACTACAAAGCGAAGCAAGCGGAGGGCGACAAGGTGCAGGCCAAGAACTTTCGCTATTCCGGGAGCCGGCCCTCTACAAAGGAGAGCGCTATTGTGATGCTGGCGGATTCCTGCGAGGCCGCAGTGCGCTCGCTGGGCGATACGAATCGCGAAAAGGTCGATGAGATGGTACACAAGGTCATCTACGGCAAGATGACGGACAGCGACAACATGATGACCAACGCGCCGCTGACCCTCGCCGAGTTCACGGAGATCGAAAAGAGCTTCCTCAAGACCTTTGGCGGCATCATGCATGACCGCATCGAATACCCGGATCTTGCAGAGGTAAACAAATGATCGAGGTGCTGACGGAACTGGCCGGAACGCCGGAGTTCCTCGAAGACGCGCTGTCCGCTGCCGCGGAGGCCGCGCTTGCATATGAGGGCGCGGCGGGCGACATAACTATTTCTGTGGTGGATGACGCCGCCATTCATGCGATGAACCGGGAGTACCGCGGGGTGGATAGGCCGACGGACGTGCTGAGCTTCCCCGCGGCAGAAGGGGGGGCATTCCCTGCGATCCCGGACGCATTCCTGGGGGATATTGCCATTTCGCTCCCGCGTGCGGAAGCGCAGGCGGAGGAATACGGCCACCCGCTTTTGCGGGAGCTTTCGTTCCTGGCGGTGCATGGCACGCTGCACCTGCTGGGCTATGACCACATGACGGACGAGGACCGCGCGCGGATGTTTGCGCGGCAAAACGAAATCTTAGAGAAGATGAGGATCACAAGATGAGGAGCATCCACGATTTTGAAGTGAAGAACATGCTGCGCATGGCGAACGAGGCGCGGGACCGGGCCTATGCGCCTTATTCCAATTTCCGCGTGGGCGCGTGCCTGAAGGGCGCAACGGGCGCCTATTACCTGGGCTGCAACATCGAAAACGCGGCCTACTCCCCCTCGAGCTGCGCCGAGCGCACAGCCATGTTCAAGGCCGTTTACGAAGGGGAACGCCAATTTGACGCGATCGCCATTGTGTGGGATGGGGAGAACCCCGCCGTGCCCTGCGGCGTATGCCGCCAGGTGCTCGCGGAGTTCTGCGACCCGGAAATGCCCGTGATCTGCGCGAACCGCAAGGGGGAATATAAGCTCGTCGCCATGGGTGACCTGCTGCCGGATGCGTTTTTGCCGAGGGACCTTGGCAAATGAACGGCTTTCTTTCCGGATTTGTTTCGATCATCGGCTCCCCGAACGTCGGCAAAAGCACGCTGATGAACCGCTTTGTTGGGCAGAAGGTCTCCATCGTCTCCCCGCGCGCACAGACGACGCGCAACCGCGTCATGGGCGTGCTGACGAAGCCTGCCTACCAGATCGTATTTTTGGATACGCCTGGCGTAACGACGCCGAAAAACCGGCTCGGCGAATATATGCTCAAGGTGGCGTATGATTCGCTCAACGAGGTGGAAGCCGTGCTGTTCCTTGCCGACGCGGAGAAGGGCGTGCGCGAAAAGGATGAAGCCCTGCTCCAGAAACTCGCTTCCGCAAAGGCGCCCGTCATCGCTGCGATCAACAAGATCGACACCGCAAAGCCAGAGGCCGTTGCCGGCCTACGGGAAAAACTTGAAACCGTGCCATATCTTTCGGAGATCGTTGAAATTTCCGCGGAGACGGGAGAAGGCGTCCCGGCGCTGGAAGCGCTGCTTGCTTCGCATCTCATGGAGGGGCCGAAATACTTCCCGGACGACATGGTGACGGATCTCCCGGAGCGCGTCATCTGCGCGGAAATGATCCGTGAAAAGGCGCTTGCGCTCCTGAAGGAGGAGGTGCCGCATGGCATCGGCGTGGGCGTTGACAAGATGGTTCAGCGTGAGGATAAGCCTATCTGCGACGTTTGGGCCACGATTTATTGCGAGCGCGAAGGGCACAAGGGCATCATCATCGGCAAAGGCGGCGCGATGCTCAAAAAGATCGGCGCGGAGGCTCGGCGCGATATGGAATGGATGCTCGGCATGCGCGTGAATCTGCAGCTTTGGGTCAAGGTGAAGGACGATTGGCGCAACAGCCTCTCCACCATGCGTGAGCTGGGATACGAGTAAAGGCGCAAAGGGAGCAGCCGGTAAACCGGTAAATCGAACAGGACTTCGGCATTGAGGGAGAACGCGGTTCGCCCTTTTGCACAAGGAAATGCAAACACATAGAAGGGGGAGCGGCATGCGCGCGGTCGATCTCATCCTAAAAAAGAAAAAGAACGGCGAACCCATGACAAAGCGGGAGATCGAATGGCTCGTGAACGGGTTCGTGAATAATCAGGTGCCGGACTACCAGATGGCGGCCTGGATGATGGCTGTCTGCTTCCAGGGCATGAACCGGGAGGAAACCGGGGCGCTTACGGACGCAATGATGCGCTCCGGCGATATGGTGGATCTTTCTGCGCTTCCGGGCGTAAAGGTTGATAAGCATTCCACTGGTGGCGTCGGGGATACGACGACGCTCGCCGTCGCACCGCTCGTCGCAGCCTGCGGCGGCACGGTGGCCAAAATGTCCGGCCGTGGGCTTGGGCATACGGGCGGCACACTCGATAAGCTCGAATCTGTGCCGGGGGTGAACGTTGAGATCCCCATCGAGCGTTTCTTCACGACCGTCCGGGAAACCGGCCTCTGCGTGATGGGGCAGACGGAGAACCTCGTTCCGGCGGATAAGCGTATGTATGCGCTGCGGGACGTGACGGGCACCGTAAACAGCGTCCCGCTTATCGCCTCAAGCATAATGAGCAAGAAGCTCGCTGCGGGTGCGGACGCGATCGTGCTCGACGTCAAAATGGGCACGGGCGCGTTCATGCAGACGCTCCCGGAGGCGCGGGAGCTCGCGCGCACGATGGTGGACATCGGTACGCATTTGGGCCGGCGTACCGTCGCAATCATCACCGACATGAATCAGCCGCTCGGCATGGCGGTCGGCAACGGGCTGGAGGTGCGCGAGGCGATCGAGCTGCTTTCCGGAAAGATCCCCGCGGGCGACCCGCTTCGTGAGGTTTCCATGCTGCTCGCATCCCATATGCTCCTGCTTGCGGGCATTGCAAAGGACGAGGCGGAGGCGCGCGCAAAGCTTTCGCATGCGCTTGAAAGCGGCGCGGGGCTTGCGAAACTGCGTACGATGCTTGCCGCCCTCGGCGGGGATGTGCGCTGTATTGAAGAACCGGACGTCCTCTGCGCCGTGCGGGAGAAGATCCCTGTGACGCTCGGGCGCGCGGGATATGTCTCCGCCATACGGGCGGAACAGATCGGCATTGCGGCGCAGCTGCTCGGCGCGGGCCGTGCGACGAAGACGGACCGGATCGACCCGGCTGTCGGCCTCGTGATGCACAAGCGCCAAGGGGCGTTCGTTGCGGTCGGGGAATCGGTGGCCACGCTTTATGTGAATGATCCCGCCCATGCGGAGGAGGCCGCTGCGATGGTACGCGGCGCGCTGACGCTTTCGGAGGAAGCGCCTGCCCCCGCGCCGATGGTATATGACGTGATTCCCTGAACGGCGGCTTTCACTGCAAAGTTTACGGACTGTTGATTTGAACGCCGCGCACTGGGATGCTATGCTGGAAGCGGCGAAAGGAGAACCAAACTTGAAAAAGCTCATTGCGATTGACGGGAATAACATCCTTTACAGGGCGTATTTCGCCCTGCCTTCCATGATGACCAAAGCGGGCGTACCGACGGGGGCGATCTACGGCTTTCTTTCCACGCTCTTTAAGCTCGTGCAAGAGGAGCCGGATTACCTGCTCGTTGCCTTCGACATGCATGGACCCACATTCCGCCATGAACAATATGACGCATACAAAGCTGGCCGTGCCGAAACGCCGGATGACCTGCGCGCACAGATCCCGCTCGTAAAAAAGCTGCTCACTGAGATGGGAATCGCGGTCTGCGAGTGCCCGCGCTTTGAAGCGGACGACATTCTCGGCACGTTCGCGCGCCTTGCGAACGAAGCGGGTGTGGACGCGCTGCTCGTGACGGGCGACCGGGATGCGCTGCAGCTCATCGGCCCCAACACGCACGTTTTGATGCCCAAGAAGGCGAACGAGACCGTGGAGTATGACGAGGAGCTTCTGTTGGAACAATACGGCCTTGCGCCCGCACGCATGCCGGATCTCAAGGGCCTTATGGGAGACGGCTCCGATAATTTGCCCGGCATCCCTGGCGTGGGGGAAAAGACCGCGCGCAAGCTGCTCGAAAAATATGGCACGCTTGAAAACGCGCTTGCCCATGCGGGGGATGAGAAGGGCGCTTTGCAGAAGAAACTTACCGAGGGCGCGGAGAGCGCCCGCATGAGCTACCGGCTCGGCCTCATCGACACGCATGCGCCGGTACCCTTCGGCCTCGCGGAATGCATGTTTGAACCCGTGCGCCTTGCGGGCGGCGCGCCGATGATGCAGGAGCTGGAACTGCGCAGCCTGCTTTCCCGCCTGCCCAAGGGCGGCGCTGCGCCGCAGGCATCCGCAGCGGGGAAAGAGCTTACGCGTGTGCGCGTGGACGACGCGGAGAAACTCGCCGCGCTTGCGGAAACGCTTGCGAATGCACAGCGTCTCGCGCTCCATGTGGATGAGGCGCTCTCACTTTCCGTGGACGGCACGACGCAATATGACGTGGTGCTCGGCGCGACGCTGCTTGACGCAGGGCTCGATGAAGCGCAGGTCTATGGCGCGCTCAAACCGCTGCTCGAAAACGAAACGATTGAAAAGCTCGTGTTCGATGCGAAGCGCTTTCGGCATATTTTGGCGCGCTTTGGCGTATCGCTTGCAGGCGTGACGTTCGACGCGATGCTTGTGGATTATCTCTTGCATGCTATCCACCCGGCAGGTTCGCTCAAAACCCTCGTGGGGGAGCGGCTTGGCTTTGCGGAAGGCGGTGCGGCGGCGCTCGTGCGCCTCGCGGATTCCATGCTGCCGGAACTTGCGGAGAAGGAGCTTATGTGGCTTTACCGCGAGGTGGAGCTCCCGCTCGAGCGTGTGCTGTTCGACATGGAGCGCATCGGCTTTGCGCTTGACGCAAGCGTGCTTTCAGAGATGAGTACGGTTTTCAAGATGCGTATCGACGCGATTGCGGAGGAGATCTATGCGCTCGCGGGGGAACGGTTCAACATCCTCTCCACCAAGCAGCTCGGCGCGGTCCTGTTCGACAAGCTCCGGCTCCCGCCCGGGAAAAAGACAAAATCCGGCTATTCCACGGATGCGGAAACGCTTGAAGCGCTTGCCGGAAAGCATGAAATCGTGCCGCTTATTATTGAATACCGCACGCTTTCCAAACTTTGCAGCACGTTCTTAGACGGCCTCCTCGCTGTCGTTCAGCCGGAAAGCGGCCGCGTACATACGAGCTTCAACCAGAATGTGACGGCGACGGGGCGCATTTCCAGCACGGAGCCGAATTTGCAGAATATCCCCGTCCGCACGGAACTTGGACGCGAGATCCGCAAGGCGTTTGTTGCAAGCGAAGGGAATTTGCTCGTGGACGCAGATTATTCGCAGATCGAGCTGCGTCTGCTCGCCCACATGAGCGGGGACGAGGGCATGATCCGCGCCTTCCGCGAAGGGGACGACATCCACCGCCGCACGGCCTCCGAGGTGTTCGGCGTGCCGTTTGACGCGGTTACAAGCGCGCAGCGCAGCGCGGCGAAAGCCGTGAACTTCGGTATCGTGTACGGGATTAGCGATTTTGGGCTTGCGCGCAACCTCGGCATCCCACGCAAGGAGGCCGCTCATTACATCGAACTGTATTTTGCCCGCTATCCGGGCATCCACCGCTACATGCTGGAAAGCGTGGAGGCCGGCAAGCGGGATGGCTTTGTCAAAACGATGATGGGAAGGCGGCGGGAGCTGCCGGAGCTGCAATCCTCCAACTACAACACGCGTTCCTTTGGCGAACGCGTGGCGATGAACATGCCCATTCAGGGTACGGCTGCGGACATCATCAAGCTTGCGATGGTGCGCGTGCATGAAGCGCTCCGGCGCGAAGGCCTCCGAGCAAAGCTGGTACTTCAGATCCATGACGAGCTCATTATTGACGCGCCTGCGGAGGAAGCGGAGCGCGTGAAAGCGCTGCTTTCAGAATGTATGCAGAACGTGGTTGAGCTTTCGGTGCCGCTGCAAGCGGATGTGAAAACTGGACGCAGCTGGTTTGAGACGAAATAAAAGGGGAAGCGAGATATGCGCATCGGTTTAACGGGTTCCATCGCCGCGGGCAAATCCACCGTGTCGAAACGCCTCCGCGCGCTCGGCGCGCATGTGCTTGACGCGGATCTTGTCGCGCGCGAGATCGTAGAGCCCGGTACGCGGGGGCTTTCCCTGCTGGCAGAAGCCTTTGGACCGGAAATCCTTACGCCGGATGGCGCTTTAAACCGTGCTGCTCTTGCCGCGCGCGCGTTCGGGGATTCCGATGCGCTCAAAACGCTTAACGCGATCACGCACCCACTTGTAGTGGCGCGGATGGCGGAGCTCTCCGATGCGTGGCAGGCGGAACATCCCAAGGGCGTCGTCGTTTGGGATATGGCGCTTTTGATCGAATGCGGCGCATGGAAGCGCATGGATGCGATCTGGCTTGTCACAGCGGCGCAAGAGACGCGCCTTGCGCGCATTATGGCGCGGGACGGTTGTACCCGGGCGCATGCGCTTGCGCGCATGGCCGCGCAGATGCCGGAAGCAGAAAAACGGCGTTACGCTACGGTTGTGATTCCCAATGACGGAGATGAAATGGCGCTTTTCCAACGCGTGGACGTATGCTATGCAGCAGCATGCACGGCCGCAGAGGCGGCGGTATGACGGCGGCTGCGGCTGCTGCCTCCGGAAAAAAGCGCAGCGAGGCGGCGAGGAAAAAACGGAAACAGCGGGAGCGCGCCCGCGCGCTGCGCGTTGCGGCCATCGCGCTCGCCGCAGCAGCGCTGCTTTCGGTGGCCGCATATTTTGTGAACCTCCAGCTGGAAAAGCGAACGTATCAGCTCGCTTATGCGGAAGCGATCAAGCGGGAAAGCGCGGCCTATGGCCTTGATCCATACCTTGTCGCGGCGGTCATCCACTGCGAAAGCCGCGGCCAGGCGGACGCCTGCTCCCCAAAGGGCGCGCGGGGACTGATGCAGATCATGCCTGCAACGGGCGAGTGGATCGCGGAAAAGCTGGCTCTATTGCCATTTTCAGAAGATGCGCTCTACGAAGCGGATACGAACATCCGGCTCGGCTGCTGGTATCTTTCCTATCTATTCGCACGATACGATGGGGAGCGCGATCTCGCGCTTGCAGCCTATAACGCGGGGCCTGGCAACGTAAAAAAATGGATGGAGGATCCGGCCTATTCGGCGGGCGGACGACTTACGGTGATCCCGTTTGCGGAAACGGAGGCATACGTGAAGCGGGTGAAAGCCGCTTGCGAAAAATACAGGGAACTTTATGAAGAGGAACTTGCACAATAAAAAAAGAATCACTGCCCTTGGCATTTCCGTGCTGCTCGCGCTGTTTGGCTGCGGCTGCGGCGCACCCGCGGACGAGCCGGCTGAGGCTACGCCCGCGATCGCGCTACCAACGGCGACGCCTGCGCCCCAGCCGGTTGCCGGCGGGGAGATCCGCATGCCGATGCCCGTAAACGCGGATGTGAGAGACCCCCTTATCGTAACTTCCGAGGAGATGCTCGCGCTGTTTTCGCTTGTTTATGAGGGCCTGCTTGCTATCGACGATACCGGGCAGATCATCCCGGGGCTTGCGGAAAATTGGTCTGCGGACGAAACCGGCCGCATTTGGACGTTCCGCCTGCGTGCAGCGGCTCGGTGGCACGATACGGGTGCATCTGTGACGGCGGCAGATGTGGTAGGCACCTATCAGAGGATTGTATCGCTTGCGGAAAACACATATTATTCTTATGTTACCACGCGGGTAGAGAGCATGGCTGCTGCGGAGGACGGCGCGTTGATCGTTACGATGCGGCAGGCGGGACATGCTTCGCTTTATGCGCTCACATTCCCTGTGATGCGCGGCGGCGCGGCAGAGGAGAGCGGCAGGCCGGTCGGCACCGGACCCTATCAGGCACAGACGGTGACGGACGAGCTGGTGCGGCTCACGGTAAACTCAAATTGGTGGAAGCAGACGCCTTATATCGAAGCATTCTCGTTTTATGCGAAGGACAGCAACGACATCGCGCTTGCGTCCTATGAGGCGGGCCAGCTCGACCTCGTACCCACGTCCTCCCTGTCCGTCGGCCGCTACCGCGAGGAAGGCGTGACGAACGTGCTCGATGTGATGACGCAGACGGTGGAGGTCATGCTTGTCAATTATGATAACGCCAATTTGCGGGATGTCAATGTGCGCATGGCGCTCGCCTATGCGATCAACCGCGGGCATATCATCACAAACGTGTACATGAACCGGGCCCAAGCGTGCGACGTTCCTGTTGCGCCGGATTCCCAGCTGTATGAAAGCAAATCCAAACTTTATGACTACAACACTGCCGTGGCGCGCACGCTCCTTGCGAATGCGGGCTGGAGCGACACGGACGAGGACGGCTATTTGGAACAGGACGGCCAGCATTACAGTGAGATGACGCTGCGCCTGCTGGTGAACGACTCCACGGATGCGGCGCGCAAGAGCGCTGCGGAAATGATCGCGCAGCAGCTGGAGGAGATCGGCATCCATGTGGAGCTTGTCACCGCTGGCTACACGCTCGGGGACGATGCGAGCGAATACGTGAGTAAGATCGCGGCGAAGGAATTCGACCTTGCGCTCGTCGGCTTCAACCTTGGGCGCGACTGCGACCTGACGCAGTATATTGCGCAGAACGGGCGCAACAACTATGGCGGCTATTCCAACGCGGCGCTTGAGCAGTTGGCGCAGAACATCCTTACAGCACAGGACGAAACCGCCATGCGCGAGGCCGCTTCGGAATTCCAGATGCGCTTTGCGGAAGAACTCCCGTTCATCACGCTGTATTTCCGCCTGAACAGCCTGCTGTATTCTGCGGACATCCAGGGGCTCTCGAGCGCGCGGGAGCCAGACATCCTGCGCTCGGCCGATAAGTGGTATCTCCTTTCAGAATAGCGTATTGCCTCACGGTGCCGTGCCGTGCTAAGATAAACCATGAAATCATCCGTTCGGAGGCGTCATGCTGGAACTTTTCATTTTGATCGTGGTGCTCGTGCTGGATCAGGCGTCCAAAATCGCCTGCGCAGCCTGGCTCCCGACTTTGCAGAACCATACCTACCCGCTGATCGACGGCGTGTTTGAGCTTGCCTATGTGGAGAACCGCGGCGCAGCGTTCGGCATGCTGGAAAACGCGCGGTGGCTGTTTATCCCGCTCACGATCGTCGCCTGCGGCGCGCTTGCTTGGCTGCTCATAAAAAAGCGCGGCAGCATGCCTGTGATGCTGCGTGTATGCGTCGCGCTTATCGTCGCAGGCGCGCTTGGCAATTTCATTGATCGCCTGTTTTTGGGCTATGTGCGGGATATGTTTTATTTTTCGCTGATCGACTTCGCGGTGTTCAATGTAGCCGATGCTGCCATTACCATTGGGGGCATACTCCTCGTTGTGGAATTGCTGTTTACGAAAGAGGGAAGAGCATTTTTCGCGGAACTTGATAAAAAGCCTGGCCCGAAGATGGAAGCTGCGGCAACGGTACCGGACGAGGAAAACCAGCGGGCTGAGAAAACTTCCGCAAAGGCAGAGCAGGACGAGGATGAGCGCTGATGGAAGAGTATCTTCCGAAAGATGCGCGGCCGGAATTGGAAGCGGGGCCGGGAGAGCAGGCCCGCGTAATCCATGCGGTCGCCAACGAAAAGGGCGAGCGCTTGGACGTGTTTGCCGCACGCGCAAGCGGGGAAACCCGCGCGTTTGCGCAGCGCCTCATTGGGGAAGGGGATGTGACCGTAAACGGCGGGGCGTGCCGCGCGAACACGCGCCTCAGGGCCGGGGACGTGGTGGAGATCCGCATCGAAGCACCTGCGCAGACGGAGCTTGTGCCGGAGGATATTCCGCTTTCCATCGTGTATGAGGATTCGGATATAGCTGTGATCGATAAGCCGAAGGGCATGGTCGTACACCCGGCGCCAGGCAACGAAACCGGTACACTTGTAAACGCGGTGCTGTACCATATCAAAGACCTCTCCGGGATCGGCGGCGAACTGCGTCCCGGTATTGTGCATCGAATCGACAAGATGACCTCTGGCCTCATCGTGATCGCAAAAAACGATTTTGCGCACCGTGCGCTTGCGGAACAGATGAAAACACATGCGGCGGGGCGCATCTACCTTGCGATCGTGGACGGGAACATCCGGGAGGACTGCGGGACCGTGAGCGCTCCCATCGGAAGGCATCCCGTTGACCGAAAGCGCATGGCCGTCGTACCGGATGGGCGGGAGGCTGTGACGCATTGGCGCGTGCTGGAGCGTTACGGCGCGTATACGCTCATTGCCGCACGGCTTGAAACTGGGCGGACGCACCAGATCCGCGTGCATATGGCATACTGCAAACATCCCGTTTCGGGCGACGCGGTTTACGGCCCGGAAAAGAACCGCCTTGGCTTGGATGGACAGGCACTGCACGCTGTGCGGCTTATGCTGAAGCATCCGCGCACAGGAGAAAATATGATGTTTGAAGCGCCTATACCACAGTATTTTGCCGCCGCGCTGCACAAAGCGGGGCATGGCGGGGAGCGGCCGCTTCCGGAAATCATAGAGGAAGGGATCGAGCGCCTTTTGCATGACGAACCCTGACGCGAAAAAGAAAAAACGCGGGATATGGGCTGTGGGCGCGCTGTTCAGCCTTGCGCTGGCCGGCGTTTGCGTATTGCTGTTCCTGCTTTCGGATCCGGGTGCGGCCTTGCTTGCGTCGCTTGGCGCGACAACGACCGTATACGAGCCTACGCCGCAGCCCACGGCTGCTGCCGCGGGAACGGCCGCGCCGGCAAGTTCTGCGCAGCCGCAGCAAACGCCGCTTTCTGCGGAAGCGTTCCTCGCACGCGGTGAACGCTTTGGCGCGGAAGCGAAGACAGCCCTACTCTCCGAAAATGACCGGGTTGTGTCCTATACGCTCTCAAGCAAGGCCGGGGACGAAGCGACGCTTACCCTTTCCCTGCAAAATGATGCGGCCACAGCGTTTACGCTTTCCATGCCGCGGCCGGATTTGCCTGCGCCGCTTGCCCCGGACGCGAGCTGGATATTGCAGCAGGAGCATGCCAAACGGCAGGCGGCTTACGAAGCGAGCGTTGCGTGGTTCTGCGACGCGTTTTGCGCATATGCGCTCGCGTTGGATTGCGAGGAAACGGTACCCTACGCGGAAATTCAGCTCCTGGCGGAGCCGGTCCGGGCCGTGCTTTCCGGCGGGGAAGCTGAGGCAGGCGAGGCGGGGAATTTCCAAATGGATGTATCCACCGATCCGGAAGGCGTTTGCACCGCAACGCTGCGCCGCGTTTCCTGATGTGTTTTTCCAAGAATATCTGGAAAGAGTATTGAAAGCACCCACAATCTGTTGTATAATCTCGGTAAGGTGGTGCATATATATGGAAAAAACGCGGACGAGCGTCGTGCTTGCCGGGCAGGAATTTCGGCTGACCGGCACGGAGAGCGAAGAATATATTAAGCAGCTTTCCGATTATGTAAACGGCAAGATCAATGAAATTCAAAGAACCTATCCCAATCTGAGCACAGCAAACTGTGTTCTGCTTGCTTCCCTCAACATGGCGGATGAGCTGCATAAGCTCCGTGCGGATTACGACGCGCTCGACCAAAGGATCGCCCAACTGCGGGATATGCCGCGTACTGCGGTGCCGGCTTCCCCTGTGAAGCGCCCCTTTGAGAGCAGGCAGCCCGTAGGCGCCAAATAACAAAAAGAAGGAAACAAAGCGGCTTGGGACGATTCGTCCAAGCCGCTTTTTTGAGATGAGAATGGAGAAAAACAAGAAGTACCCTATGCAGATGGCGCTGCTTTCCCCGGCGGGGAGCCGGGAGAGCCTGATCGCTGCTGTGCAAAACGGCGCAGATGCCGTTTACCTGGGCGGTAGTGCATTCAACGCGCGGCGCTTCGCAGGCAATTTCGATGACGAGGCGCTTCTTTGGGCGCTCGACTACTGCCATGCGCGCGGCGTTGCCGTGAACGTTACGTTCAATACGCTCCTGTTCGACAAGGAATTGCCCGCCGCGCTTTCCTATGGACGCTTTCTGTATGAAGCGGGCGTGGACGCGGCCATCGTGCAGGATCTTGGGCTTGTGCGTATGCTGCAGGCAAACCTGCCCGGGCTTGTGCTGCATGGGAGCACGCAGATGGGCATCTGCGATTTGGAAGGTGCGCGCGTCGCGCGCGAACTGGGGCTTTCCCGCGTCGTGTTGGCGCGCGAACTGCCGCTCGAGGCGGTGCGTGAAATCTGCGCGGGCGCGGGAATAGAGGTGGAAACCTTTGCGCATGGTGCGATGTGCATGAGCACTTCCGGCGCATGCCTGTTTTCCTCTATGGCGGGCGAGCGCAGCGGCAACCGGGGGACGTGCGCACAGCCCTGCCGCAAGCGCATGGCGCTTGGTAAGCGGCCGGGCCCGGAAGACTATGCGCTGAGCCTTTCCGACCTTTGCATGCTCGCGCATGTGCGTGAGCTTGCGGAAGCGGGCGTTTGCTGCATCAAGCTGGAGGGCAGGATGAAACGGCCGGAATATGTTGCCGCAGCGACGCGCGCTTACCGTGCGGCGCTGGATGGCGCGGACGAAGCCGAGCTTGCGCGCCTGCAAGCGGAGCTCTTCGCCGTGTTCAACCGCGGCGGGGCGCGGACGGGGTTTTATTATGGCGACGGCGGCAAAACGGATTGCGTCGCAAAGGCGGAACCGGAGGAGGAGCTCCTGCGGGCGCTCCGCGAAACCTATGAAAATGATACGCGCAAGCGCCCGGTTGGGATGGCGGCGGTGTTCGTCCCCGGCGCTCCTGCGCGGCTGGCGCTCACCGCAGCCGGAATTACCGTGGAAGCAGAAGGGGAGCTTGTCCAGCGGGCCGAGAAGCCGCAGGATCCTGCACGGTATGCGACACAGCTGCAAAAGCTTGGCGCAACGCCGTTTTCCGCGGAGCAGGTTTCGCTCGATATGCCGGAGGATGCGTTTCTGCCTATGGGGCAGGTGAACGCGCTGCGGCGCGCTGCCTGCGACACGCTGCTTGCACGCCTTTGCGTGCGCCGGAAAGCGCCGGGAGTGTTGCGCATGCCGGAGCTTGTGCGTTATAGCGTTAGTGTGGGGGAAATCCTTGCACGGGTGCGCACGGCAGAGCAGGCGGAAGCAGCCTTTTCGGCGGGGGCGGACGCGGTGCTGCTCTCTTTGGTGGAGTATGGCGACGCGCCGGTTCCCCGCGCGCTCCAGCGGTACCGGAACGGTGCGAAGCTGCTGCTATCACTGCCTGCCTCTATCCTGAGCCGGGCGGAACATGCGCGCGTCGCAGCGCTTGTGGAAAGCGGCCTTTTCGACGGCGCAGAGGCAAACAACCTGGGGCAGCTGCCGCTGATCAAAAGCCTCCCCGTCCGCATTGCGGGCAGCGGTCTCAATGCACTTAACGCCCAATGCGTTGCACAACTGATTTCGCTTGGGTTTGAGCGCGTCGTGCTCTCGCAGGAACTGACAAAGCCGCAAATGCGTGATATACTTGTAAAAACCGGCGGCGCGATCACGATTTACGGCCGTGCGGAGATGATGCAGCTGCGTCACTGTCCTGTGCGGGAGCGGCTGGGCTGCCAAAACTGCGCGGGCAACGCGGGCACGCTTGTAGATGAGGCGGGGCGCGCTTTCCCGCTTTCCAACGTGCGCCAGGTGGGCGGTTGCCTAGTACGCGTGCTCAACTGCAACGCGACGGATATTACGGATCTTTACCGCACTTTGCCGCCTGTGGACGCGGCGCTGTTGGCCTTCTATGAAGAGACGCCCGCCGAAGTGGCGCAGCGTGTGGAGAACGCGTGCCGCGCGAGGGCGGGAGAGGCGGTGGAACCGGCGGTGGGCGCGACGCGCGGCCACTGGTCCCGCGCCGTGGATTAATGGACTAGATTCATTCAGGAGAAGAAAACCATGCAAGAACGGGTTTTAAGGACGCTGGAATACGATAAGATCCTCAACGAACTGAAGCTGCGCGCATCCTGTTGCATCGGCAGGGAGCTTGCGGAGACGCTTGCCCCTTCCAACGATTTTGAAGAAGTGCGGCGCCAGCTCGCGCTCACGGGCGAGGCGGAAACGCTCGTCTACCGTACCGGGCAGTCCCCAGTGGATGATTTCCCGGATATGCGGCAATGCTTAAAGCGCATTCATGCCGCGCTCTATCTTTCTCCTGGCGAGCTTCTCGGCATCGCAAAATGCCTGCGCGCCGCGCGCGTCGCGCGGGAGCTACTCACCAAGGAAAATGAGGGGAGCCTCCTTTACAACATGGCGAGCTTTCTCACCACGCACCGCAGCGTGGAGGAGGAAATCGGCCGCTGCATTGTCAGCGAAGATGAGATTTTCGACGGTGCGTCGCCTGCGCTTTCGCGCATCCGCCGGGCCATGCGCGCGGCAAACGAGCGCGTCCGGGAGCGCCTTAACGCGATGATCCGCTCCGCAACATACCAGAAGTATTTGCAGGAGCCGCTCATTACCATCCGCAACGGCCGTTTTGTGATCCCCGTAAAGCAGGAATACCGCCAGCAGGTGCCGGGCCTTGTGCATGACCAGAGCGGCAGCGGCGCGACGCTTTTTATCGAGCCTACCGCCGTGGTGGAACTGGGCAACGAATATAAGAAGCTCCTCTCCGAAGAGTCGGAAGAAGTCGAGCGTATTCTCGCGGAGCTCACGGCCATGGTAGAGCCGTATGCGGATGAGATCTATGAGGATCTCTCCGTCCTGGGCGAGATCGATCTCGTGTTCGCAAAGGCGCGCCTTTCGCGCGAGATGGGCTGCACTTGCCCGAAGCTGAACCAGACGGGATATATCCGCATCGTGCGTGGGCGGCATCCGCTGATCCCGCGGGATCAGGTTGTCCCGGTGGACATTTGGCTGGGGAAGGAATACCGCTCGCTCATCATTACCGGCCCCAACACCGGAGGCAAGACGGTGACGCTCAAGCTCGTGGGACTCTTTACACTCATGGCGCAAAGCGGCATGTTCATCCCGGCAGCAGAGGGCAGCGAATGCGCGGTATTCGACGCGGTCTATGCGGACATTGGGGACGAGCAATCCATCGAGCAGTCGCTTTCCACATTTTCCTCGCATATGAAAAACATTGTCGAGATCCTGAAGGCCGCGGATGAACGTTCCCTCGTGCTGCTGGACGAGCTTGGCGCGGGCACGGATCCCAACGAGGGCGCCGCGCTTGCGATGAGCATCCTGACGGATCTGCACGCCCGCGGTACGGTCTGCGTTTCCACGACCCATTACAGCGAAATCAAGGCATTTGCGCTGACGCGTGAGGGCATGGAAAACGCCTCCATGGAGTTTGACGTGGATAAGCTTTCCCCAACCTACCGCCTGTTTATCGGCATCCCAGGGAAATCGAACGCATTTGAAATTTCCGAGCGCCTCGGCATCCCGGAACGCATTATTGAAAGCGCAAAGGAGTTCCTGAAGGGCGAGGATGTGAAGTTTGAGGATATTATCTCGAGCGCGCAGTCCCAGCACCGCATCGCAGAGGAGGAACGCGCACTTGCGCAGGAGGCGCGCGCGGAGCTCGAGCGCCTGCGCGCGGAAGCGGAGCAGGAGCGCAAAAAACTTGCGGACGAACGCGCAAAGCAGCAGGCCAAGGCGCGCGAAGAGGCGCGCAAGGTCGTTGCAGACACAAAGCGCGAGATGGAGAAGCTGATCGTGCAGGTTCGTGCGCTCAAGGGGATCGACCGCAGCGCCGCAGACCGCGTGATCCAGCAGGCGCGCGACAAGATGCGCGCGGAGGAAAACGAGCTTGCAGAACCGCTTGCGCTCAAAAAGGACGATGCGGGCGCGCCGCCCAAGGCTGTGAAGCCCGGCGACAGCGTGAAGATCGTCTCGCTCGATCAGCGGGCGACCGTGCTTTCTCCGGCAGACGCGCGGGGAGACGTGCAGGTGCAGGCGGGTATCCTGAAACTTTCGGTAAAGCTTTCTGACCTCCGTTTTGTGCAGGAGGAGCGGCCCGAGCAGGGAAAATCCAAGTTCGCGGCGGCGATGGACCGCCGCGTCGGGCTGGAGCTGGACATCCGCGGAATGCTTGTGGATGAGGCGCTTGCCGTGGTGGACCGTTATTTGGACGATGCGTTTTTGAGCGGCCTTTCCGAAGTGAACATCATCCATGGCAAAGGCACTGGGGCGCTGCGCACGGGCGTGCAGAACTTCCTTAAGCGCCACCCGCGCGTGAAGGGCTTCCGCATCGGCAACTATGGTGAAGGCGACGCGGGCGTAACGGTCGTTACGCTGAAAAAGTAAGGATATTCAGCTTTTTTGCCGAAATTCATACCTGGTTCATATTTTGATGATAGAATAGAAAGGAAACGATATGATCGCGGTGTCCGCATGCTTGGCTGGGGTGCCTTGCCGTTACGATGGCGCGGCAAACCGCTCGGATCTGGTATGCAGCCTCGTTGCATCCGGGAAGGCGGTCTGCATCTGCCCGGAGTGCATGGGAGGGCTTCCTACGCCGCGCGAGCCAGCGGAAATCGTAGGCGGGAGCGCGGAGGACGTGCTGCAAGGCCGTGCCCGCGTGCTGACAAAATCCGGCAGAGATGTAACGGAAGCCTTTGTGCAGGGCGCGTATGCGGCGCTGGCGTTTTGCCGGGCACATGGCGCAACGGAGGCGGTTTTGAAGGCGAAAAGCCCTTCCTGCGGCAGCGGAAGGGTCTATGACGGCACGTTTTCCGGCCGGCTGACAACGGGGGACGGCATAACGGCAGCGTTGCTGCGCAAACACGGCATCCCCGTCCGCACGGAACGCGATTGACTGCCTGCGCAAGCAAACGGCGCAATTCATTCAGGAGGTTGAACCGTGGAAAACAACACCATCCTTGTGATCGACGATGACAAGAACATCCTCGCAATCATCGAGATGTATTTAAAAAAAGAGGCATACAGCGTCAAAACCTGCGAACGGGGCGACCTTGCCCTGCAGCTTTTCCGGGAGACGCAGCCTTCCCTTGTGGTGCTCGATGTGATGCTTCCCGGCATGGACGGTTGGGAAGTTCTCGCTAAGCTCCGTGCGGAAAGCACGGTGCCGGTCATCATGCTCACGGCCAAGGGCGACACGTTCGACCGTATCCAGGGGCTAGACCTTGGCGCGGACGATTACATCGTGAAGCCGTTTGACGCAAAGGAGCTCCTGGCGCGCATCAAAGCGGTGCTGCGCCGTTCCAGCCAGCCGGAGGAGGAAAGCGAACGGCAAGTGGCTTTTGAAGGGCTGACCGTCTCGCTCGATAACTATTCCGTGATGCTGGACGGCAGGCAGGTCGAAATGCCGCCCAAGGAGATCGAACTGCTGTATTTTCTGGCCTCGCGCGAAGGCAAGGTATTCACGCGCGAGCAGCTTCTCGAGCAGGTTTGGGGATTCGATTTCTTCGGCGATTCCCGCACGGTGGACGTCCATGTGAAGCGCATCCGCGAAAAGCTTGGCGAGCGCGACGCGTGGCAGATCAAGACTGTATGGGGCGTAGGCTATAAATTCGAAGCCGCAAAGTGAGGGAAGGCCGGGCGATGTTCAATACGCTGTTCTCGCGCATGCTTGCTACCTATCTTTCCGTGATGCTGGCAATCCTGCTGCTGCTCGGCATTACTGTCGCGGGCATGTTTCAGAACCAGTACATCGCGGAGCAGGAAAGCGAGCTTCGGCGTGAGGCGGAGGAAGTCACGCTTACGATCGTTACCAAATATCTTGACGATGATAAGCGCCCGGTCGCCATCGAAGAACTGGTGACGACAGCCCGTAAATACGACGCGCTTTTGCAGCTTGTGTTTGTGGATCAGGCGTTCGGCAACGTTTGCATGTACGACCGCACGTCTACCAAGTGGCTCCCCGTCGCGGAAACATACCTGAGCAACGAGGCGGAGGAGATCATCTCAAGCATGAGCACGCGCCTCGAAAGCAATGTGTTTTCGGGATGGATCGACATCCCAACAATGTCCATCGCATGCCCCATCACGACTGGGGAAGGAATCGTGGTGGGCGCAATGTTTTTCCATACGGATATGAGCCGTACGAACGACTCGATCCGCCAGGTGTACCTTGACGTGTTGCTTTCGGCCTGCGTTTCGGTGATCCTCGCGTTCCTTGCAGTGTCGTACATCACAGGGCGCATGACAAAGCCCATCACTGATATGAACAATATCGTGCGGCGGTTTTCCAAGGGTGAGTTCGATGCGCGGGTCAAGATCGTAAGCCGGGATGAGGTAGGCCAGCTTGGCCAGAGCTTCAACGTGATGGCAGACGAGCTTGATACGCTCGAACATTCCCGCAGGAGCTTCGTTGCAAACGTTTCCCACGAGCTGCGCTCGCCGCTTACCTCCATGCGCGGCTTCCTCGAGGCCATGCAGGATGGCACGATCCCGCAGGAGGAATACGGGAAGTATCTTGGCATCGTGATCGACGAAACCAAGCGCATGACAGCTATGGTCAACGATTTGCTGGACCTTGCGCGCATCGAATCCGGGCAGACGGTGCTTAAGCTCGAATCGTTTGACATCAACGAGCTCATCATCCGCACGCTGCTGACGTTTGAAGCGCGCATCAACGCAGCCAACATCGACGTTAACATGGACTTTGACGCGGAACATACCACTGTGGAAGCGGATCCGGATCAGATCGCGCAGGTCATACGGAACCTGATCGACAACGCGATCAAGTTTTCGCCCGCAGGCGGCATGCTGACCCTTAAAACGGAGGTCAGCAGGAAGGATGTGCGCGTTTCCGTGCAGGATGAGGGCGTCGGCATTGCGCCGGAAGATCTGCCGTATGTATTCGACCGGTTCTACAAGGCGGAAAAAGCGCATACGCCGTCCGGCTCGTCGACAGGCATCGGGCTTTCGATCGTAAAACGAATTGTAGAGCAGCATGGGCAAACTATCGTAGCGGAATCGCCGCCCGGCAAGGGCGCCTGTTTCACATTTACGCTTAAATTATGCGAGCAGCAGGGGAAAACGCGCCCTTATGCCGCGCAACGGAGGTAAAACATGGAATACCCGAATTATTATTACGAACAAAACGGAGGACAAGAGCAGCCGCAGAATTCGTCTCCGCGGCGGGGTATCGGCGGCTATGTTGTGACGGCGGTCGTATTCACGATCATTGGCGCTCTGCTCGCAACGATCTTGATGCCGTCTCTATATGATATTGCACGAGAGCCTGCGCAGGCTACGCCGACGCCGGATTTTCCCGGCTTCTTCCCGCAGGCTACGCCAACGCAGACGGAGCCTGCGGAATCAGCGCGTCCTGCCTATACGCCGAATCCCACGACGCGGCCTATGCCGCAGCTCGACGGGGAAAGCCCCGTCATCGGCGACAGCAGCAACCCGATCCCGGACATCGTGGAGCAGGTGAGTTCCGGTGTGCTGGGCGTAATCAACTATGCCAACGCCCGGCAATTCGGCGGCCCCTATGTGGAGCAGGCCACGGGTTCTGCGTTCCTGATCTCCACGGAGGGTTACATTGTGACGAACGCGCACGTTGTAGAGGATGCGGATGCGGTCGCGGTCACTTTTGTAGATGGCACAGAGATGGACGCGGAGCTGATCGGCATGGATAAGTCCATGGATATTGCGGTGCTTAAAATCGAGAGCGAAAATCTGCATGCGCTTAAACTTGGCGATTCCGACTCGGTGCGCGTGGGAGAATTCACCATCGCCATCGGCGACCCGACCGGGCGCGAGTTGGCGGGCACGACAACCTTCGGCATTATCAGTGCAACGGCGCGGGACGTCAACATCGATGGAAAAACGAACACCTATTTGCAGACGGATGCCGCTGTGAACCCAGGCAGCAGCGGCGGGCCGCTGCTCAATATGGCAGGCGAGGTGGTAGGCATTACTTCCGCAAAAACCGTTACCGCAAGCTATGATGAATACGGTAATGCGATCAGTGCGGAAGGCCTCGGCTTTGCAATCCCGATCAACGACGCGATGAAAGTCATATCCCAGCTCATCACGAGCGGCTATGTGTTGCGCCCCGGAATCGGCGTGACGATCGGTGCGTGGGATGCACTTTCCGCGCAGGAATATGGCACGGTGGAGGGCATGCTCGTCGTATCCGTTACCAAGGATGGCCCGGCAGATGAAGCCGGCCTGCGTCCGAACGACATCATCGTGGAGGTGGACGGGGCGGCCGTTCCAACGCAGGACGAATTCGTGGCGCATGTTAAATCGAAATCGGTTGGGGACTCGCTTGAACTCAAAGTGTGGCGCGCGGGCGAGTATTTTGATACGATGCTTGTCATCGGCGACCTCAACACCATGGGCTCTGAGCTTGTAGGCGGAGAGGCGGATTACAATTTTTTCAAATAAGCAAGCATTTAAAACAGGAGCCGGCTGCCGCGCTTTCGCGGTAGCCGGTTTGCGTGTGCATAGAATCCCGCCTTTTGGGGAACCTTTTACCCCAAAGGAGGCGGTAACATGGCTTCAAAATCGTTTGTAAACGGCTTCCGCCCGCGCCGCACGCTGGTCGCCTGTGGGGTCGTGGCGATATTTTTGGTGGGGGCACTCTTCGGCGGCATGGCTTCGCTGACGCTTTGGCCGCAGCAGCAAGAACCGATCGGCTTGATGCAGGCGGGGGAACCGGGAGCCTCCCCTACCCAGGAAACGCTGCCTGGGAACGACGCGGAGGCGGTCGGCGGAGAACGCGCGGTTTGCGTCTTGGAAACGACGCAGGTGGATTGGATCAGCGCGTTTGGGGCTTGCGGGCACGAATGCGTGGAGAGCGACAACGAGAGTGCGGTAGGTATGACGCTGGCCGACCTTAAAAGCACCTATGCGGACTATGAAGTCCGTTTGTTTACGACCTCAAGAGTAAAGCTCAAACGCGAGCTTGCGGGATATTGCCCTAAGCATTATGTGCTTACGCTGGAACGCGGCAAAGTATGCGTAAAGCGGACGGACCCGGATACGTTTTTGCCGTATCTCGTGATGGAACTCCCCATATCCGCGGATACGCTCGACGAAGCGACGCGCTTGGAGCTGGAGGCAGGGCTTCCCTTTGATTCGCTGGAACTGATCGACGCATATTTTGAGAGCCTGGAGAGCTAGGCCTATCTTTCCTTTGCCTAATCGGCAAAGCCATGGTAAAATAAGAATGGACTGGCCGGAGCGTTGCGCCAACCGGCCAGTTAAACATATGGAAACGGATGGACAGCGGCGGTGATAATACTTGGCGTCGATCCCGGATACGCGATCCTGGGCTATGGTATCATTGAGGCTGAAAACCGGCGCCTCCGCCCGGTCGATTATGGCGTAATCGAAACAAAGGCGGGAGAGCCGTTCCCGGAGCGTCTGGAAAAGCTCTATTTGGGCATGCGCCAGCTTGTCGGCATCTACCGGCCGGAGCACATTGTGTTTGAAGAGCTTTTCTTTTACCGCAATACCACGACGGCGCTGCCGGTGGGCGCGGGGCGCGGGGTAGCCATGCTTGCTGCGCAGCAATCCGGCGTACCGCTTTACGAATACACGCCCATGCAGATCAAGCTTGCCGTGACTGGCAGCGGCCACGCGGATAAAAAGCAGGTGCAGCAGATGGTGCGCGTGCTTTTGAACCTCCGCGAGATTCCGAAGCCGGACGATGCGGCGGACGCGCTCGGCGCGGCTATCTGCCATGCGAATACGACGAGCGTTGCAGCCGAGGAATTCCGCATCAAATAAACAAACGGATTGGAGAATGGAGAAGGATGTACGCGCATATTCGGGGAACGGTTTCGGAGATCCTGCCGGATCGCGTTGTGCTGGACGCCTGCGGCGTGGGGTATGAGCTGTTCTGCTCGGCGCAAACGCGCAAATGCCTGCGCGCTGGGGAGGAGCATAAGCTGTATGTGCATTTCCATCTTTCGCTTTCGCAGGATGTGATGGCGCTTTACGGGTTTGAAACGCAGGAGGAGCGCGCGATGTTCCGCCGGCTTATCGGCGTAACGCGCGTTGGGCCCAAGCTCGCGCTTTCCGTGCTCTCAGCGCTGAGCGTTTCGGATATTGCGGGCGCAATCCTGACCGAAAACGCCGCGGCGTTCGACAAGGTGCCTGGAATGGGCCGCAAGACGGCCGCACGCGTGCTGCTCGAACTCAAGGAAAAGATCAGCCAGGACGAGATCGCTTCCGCCGGGCTCCCGCAGGCTGCTGCAACGGGGCTCGACATGCGCGGCGAGGCGGTCGCGGCGCTTGTGTCGCTCGGGTATGACGGTGTAACCGCCGGGCGTGCGGTCGCTGCGGTCGGCGAATGCGCCAAAGTGGAAGACATGATTACGCAGGCTTTGCGCGAGCTGGCGAAAAGGGGATAACGCTGCATGGAAGAACGGCTCATTTCCTCCTCCATGATGACGGAGGACGAACAAATCGAATACAGTCTGCGGCCCAAGTTCTTGAATGAATATATAGGCCAGCATAACGTAAAGGAGCATATGCGCATTTACATCGAAGCGGCAAAGCATCGCGGCGAGCCGCTTGACCATGCGCTGCTTTATGGCCCGCCGGGCCTTGGCAAGACCACCCTCGCGGCGATCATTGCAAATGAGATGGGCGGGAATCTGCGCGTAACGAGCGGCCCAGCGATCTCCCACGCAGGCGACCTTGCGGCAATCCTGACCAACCTTGCCGCAGGGGATGTGCTTTTTATCGACGAAATCCACCGCCTTAACGCGAGCGTGGAAGAGGTGCTCTACCCTGCGATGGAGGATTATGCGCTCGATATTATCATTGGAAAAGGCCCTTCCGCGCACTCGATTCGGCTCGACCTGCCGCATTTCACGCTTGTGGGCGCGACGACGCGCATGGGGCTGCTCACTTCGCCGCTGCGGGATCGCTTCGGCATCAAGGAACAGCTGGAGATGTATCCGCCAGAGGATCTCATGCACATCATCACGCGCAGCGCGGAGATTCTGAACGTGGAGATCGATCCGGAGGGTGCGCTTGAGATCGCATCCCGTTCGCGCGGAACACCGCGCATCGTGAACCGTTTGCTCAAGCGCGTGCGCGATTATGCACAGGTGCGCGGCAACGGCATGATTGACCTCGCAACTGCACGGGCGGCGCTTGAGATGCTTGCGATCGATGAGATCGGCCTTGACGCGGTGGACCGGCGTATGCTCAGCGTCATGATCGAGAAGTTCGGCGGCCGTGCTGTGGGGCTTGACACGATTGCTGCCGCGACTGGAGAGGATGCCACCACCATTGAGGATGTTTATGAACCCTACCTGTTGCAGCTCGGCCTGATCGCGCGTACGCCGCGCGGACGGATCGTGATGCCGCAAGGATATATACACATGGGATACACGCCTGTCTCTTATACACATCTGACGCTGCCGACGATATGCAGT
>OJPD01000055.1_pt1 | contig 96039 bp, 83 predicted proteins | sample 1598371 | NCBI WGS metagenome assembly OJPD01 (sample SAMN03922478, study PRJEB24848) | human gut metagenome | isolation source: stool sample | host: Homo sapiens | place: Germany | collected 2010-11
CCCGAACACGGAAGTTAAGCTCGCTTCTGCTGACAATACTTGGCTGGAGACGGCCTGGGAAGATAGGTAGCGCCAACACTCCTCCTTAGCTCAATGGTAGAGCATTCGGCTGTTAACCGAAGGGTTGTTGGTTCGAGCCCAACAGGGGGAGCCAAAAGGGTGAGCCGCCATCCGTAAGGTGGCGGCTCATTTCCTTTTCAACGTGTCAGCCGCGTAGACTTGGGCCTTTAGCTCAGTTGGTTAGAGCAGACGGCTCATAACCGTCCGGTCCCGGGTTCGAGTCCCCGAAGGCCCACCACATAGGGGTATAGCTCAGTTGGTAGAGCAGCGGTCTCCAAAACCGCGTGTCGAGAGTTCGAGCCTTTCTGCCCCTGCCAAAACACCACCCGAATGGGTGGTGTTTTTATTTAGGCAGGGGCAGAAAGGCGAGAAACCAACGTCCACAGCCCTTGCAGCGCCTTTGTTTTGTCCATATTTAATAGATTGTTCCGATAAAATTTGTGCGGGAATCAAGTTGCAACCTTGTCGAAATAATGCTATACTATCCCGTGTATGTCCAAAATAGGAGAATAAGCCCCTTTCGGGCTGTTCTCCAGCGCAGCGCAGGTACACATGAGCGTGTCTGCGCAGGGGGGTGCAAAGCAGAAAAGGGTACCCTTTTCTCGTCCCGGCAAGGCCGGGACGATGGCCGTGCCCACAGGCGGGTGCCGATCAGCCCCGCCTGTGGCGGGCCTGCTTGATGCGCGCCTTGTGTCCGTCAGCTGCGCGGCGAGAGGACGTATGCCCAGCTGCGGCAGGGCCCGGCGTTCCGCCGGATGCGCTGTCAGGCGCAGCGGCCTTGTCCGGCACGGTGTACGGACGATCCTGACCTGAAAGACCCAAAAAGAAAACACGAAAGGATGGGGGAACATGAGCAAAACAAGAATGGGCAAAAGAATTGCGTCATTGCTGCTTTCGCTGGTGATGATGCTTTCTCTGCTGCCGACGACGGTGTACGCCGCGGCGGGCACCGCCGACAAAAATGGCGTGTCGGTCGTTGGATCGACCGCGCCCGACGCCGCGCAGGAGGAGGGCGTTGACAACGCTGCCGCCGGCGAGGGCGAAAACGGCGATGTCGGCGAAAACGGCGATGTCAGCGAGGACGGCGGCGATGCCGTCACCGGCGATACCGCGGACAGCGCCCTGACTACGCAGAGCGGTGACACGGAGACGGTCGTCGCCAAGATCGGCGAGACTGGCTACGCCACGCTGGCGGGCGCCATTGCCGACGCAGCGGAAGGCGATACCATTCGGGTTCTGGCGGACGCAACGCTGGACGATGACCTGACGAAAGGCAATATCACCATCGAAGGCGTTGTGACCAATGGCGTAAAGCCCACCATTGTAGAAAACCATTGGTTTCAGGCGTCCAACGTGACCATTAAAAACCTCAAGCTGGTGCGGAACGACCGCCTTGGCATTCAGAGCTGCAGCAATGTCACGTTTGAGAACTGCGAGATCACGCGTTCTGAGAGCTATACAAGCGGAGCGCTGGTGGATATTAAAACCGGTACAAGTAACGTCTTTTTCAAAGACTGCCAGATTACGAACCTCGAAATCTGTGAGCAGGCGTTGGTGCGTACGCGGGAAAACGCAGAAAATGTTGTTTTCACGAATTGTACCCTTGATAACGCGGGAACGACAAGCTGTATCTATGCTCAGGGCAAGAATTTGACCCTGACGGGCTGTAAGCTGAAAAATGCCGATTTCGGCATTTACTGCGATGGCTTCAACGGTACGCTGACAGTCGACAACTGCACATTTACCAACCTGCCGACAAACGTGGGTCGTGCGGATACTACTCCCGCAGCTGCCTTTGAGTTCAAAAACAGCGATCTTGCTGGCTATGTTGGCTTTGTAGAGGGCGCAACGGTTACATTCACATATTGCCATTTTACCAAAGCGTCTAAGCTTGACGGCACTTACAATCCTGATTGGAATCAGGTATTTACCTGCTGCGATGTGGCTTTCGAGAACTGCACCTTCACCGAGGACTATCTGGGCAGGGTCTATGTTTCGGTCGATACACCTAAAAAAGTGATCGTCATGAACGGCTGCGATATCGTTGACACTGACGGTCAGACTGTCGAGGGTAAGACCGCGGCAGACCTTGCATCCACCAACATGACGACCGGTGCGAATCCGAGCGGCGTTCTCGCCATCGACGCCGAGACGAACGATGCTGGCGAGTACACCGGCGGCACCTTCGTGGGCAGTGTGGAGAATATCAACAATGTCCTGGCTGACGGCTATGTCTACAACGCGGCGGACAATACTGTAAAAGCGGACACCTCCGTCGCCGCCATCGGCACCACCAAGTACGCCTCCCTGGCCGCTGCCATCAAGGCCGCCCAGAACGGCGACACCATCATCCTGCTGAAGAATATTACCCTGCCCTCCGCTCAGAGTATCAGTAGCAAGAAGCTGACGCTCGACCTGAACGGCAAGACTCTCAGCAGCACGGCATATCAAACAATCAAGCTTAATAGTAACGCCGACTTGACCGTAAAGGACAGCGTGGGTAACGGAAAAATTACCAACAGCTATACAGGTGTTGCTACAACGGTATATCTTTATCGGTACGGCAACATAAACTTTACGCTGGAAAGCGGCACTATTGAAAGCAGTCCGAATGGTACGGACTTCAGGACTACTGCAATCGAAAGAAGCAAAAATTGTACAGGCTGCACGGTAAACATCAATGGCGGCAGTGTGGTCGTGCCTGAGGCTGCGACCGATGGCCGCGCCATCGTGGCCGGTGAGAACATGACGCTGAACGTCAGCGGCGGTACGATCGCCGGCGGTCTGCACGGCGTGGACGCTTATAGCGGCTCGAACGTTACCATTACCGGCGGCGAGATCACCGCGCGCGTGGTGGATACCGGTGTGATCAAGGAAGCCTACGGCATGCGGATTACCGGCACAGCGAATGTCACTGTCGACGGCGGCACGATCACCGGCGTCAAGATGGACGACAATGGTTATAAGCCGGATGTGCCTAACGTGACGCTGAAGAGCGGCGAGATCAAGGGCTCTTTCTACTCCATAACCAAGGCAGACATCACCTTCACCGTTGCCCCGGATGCGGAGATCACCTTTGCCAACGACACCGTGAAGAAGTTCCTGCCGGATACGGTGGAGCTGGTTGAAACCCCCGCTGGCACCTACGGCGTCAAGAAGGCCAAGGTCTACGTTGCCAAGATCGGCGATACCAAGTACGAGACGCTGAAGGAAGCTATCAATGCTGCCCACACCGACGACACCATCACCCTGCTGGCGGATGTGGATCTGGGCAGCAGCAGCGTGGGCTTTTACAACCTCAACAGCACCAACCTGACCTTCGATCTGGGCGGCCACACGATCACATCGGCAATCGGGGATAAAGGTACTGTTTTGGCGACAAGAGAGGGTCTGGTCATCAAGAACGGCACGATCGTGAACACCAGTGAGGGCACAAAGAGCAGTACTTCTGCGATTTATGTAACCAATGGCGGCACAACTACGCTTGAGAACGTGACTCTGCGCGCTAAGGGCAGCGGCCTTTATGTCTGCCGGTTACAGAGCAAGGTTAAAACCGTTACCGTGACTGTCGATATCAAAGAGGGCACTGCTATTAATGGCAAGTGTGGTGTCTATCTTGATGCGCCGATGGGCAGCAATAGTAAAGTTCATGCGGTGACATTGAATATAAACGGCGGAACGATTACCGGCACAGATGCTGGTGTGCACGCAAGGGGCGCTAGCAGCGGTAAAACGGGCACGGTCAGTATTAACATGACGGCCGGCACTGTAAGCAGCGTAAAAGTCGATACGGAAAGGGATACCTATCCGGTGAAGCTTAACGTTTCCGGCGGCACGATTGAAGGCAATCTGCAGAGCTTCGGCAAAGATGTCATCACCATCACCGGCGGTACTTTCAAGGGTGCTGTAACGAAGAAGAACACCAAAGGCACCATCTCCATCTCCGGCGGTACGTTTGCCATCAAGCCTGACACGACATATCTGGTTAAGGGCTACACAATCACTGAGAACGCCGACAAGACCTACGGCGTCAAGAAAACCACTTACGTCGCCGAGGTCAACGGTACACAGTACGAGTCCCTGCAGGCGGCCATCGACGCGGCCAGTAGAAAAACAACCGTGACGATGCTGGCGAATACCAAGGAGAACGTCACCATTTCCACCAGCGATCTGACCCTTGACCTGAACGGCTTCACCCTCAACGGCGGCACTGTGGCGGGCAAGCCCGCGCTGACCGTTACGGCCCGCGTGACCGTCAAGGACAGCAGCGAGAAGCAGACCGGTACCATCATGCGTGAGGATACCGCGGAGAACTCCGGTGTTTCCTCCCACTATGTCATCGACGTGCAGGGTGACGGCTGGCTGACCTTCGAAGGCGGCAACGTCGAGAACAACAGCGGTATTGTCGGTGTCACGGGCGCATCTCTGGTGCGCGTCGGCGACGACAGCGTTGAAAAGTTTCCCGGCCTGAACATCAAGGGCGGCACGTTTACCCAGGACAACTTCATCGTGATCAAGGTCGATCGCGGCGATCTGTTCCTGAACGGCGGCACCCTGAGCAGCAAGAACAGCTACGCCATTGAGAACTGGCACAGGGCCACCGTCAAGGGCGGCACGGTCAACGGCACAGTGGCGGCCTGGACGTACAGAGGCGGGCAGAACAGCGATCTGGAGATCAGCGGCGGCACCGTCACCGGCGATGTTACTTCCGTGAACTACGGCAATGCCGAGGGTAAGAAAGCGACCGTTACTATTAAGGGCGGCACCGTCAACGGCCAGCTGGATACCCGCAGCTATGATTCCGAGACGGGCGACTTGACCAGCATCGACGATGCTGCCAAGGCCACCATCAAAGTCACCGGCGGTACGTTCTCCAGCGATCCCAGCAAGTATGTGGTCGAGGATTCCACCGTTAAGACGAACACGGACGGCACCTTCGGCGTGGAGAAGGCTTATCTCGCCAAGGTCGGCGACACCTCCTACTACACCATGGACGAGGCGTTCAAGGCGCAGACGACCAGTGGTGAAGCTATCGTCCTTCTGCGCAACTACACCACCGGTTCACCGTTCAGATCCGGCAGCATTAACCGCACGGTGGATCTGAACAACTTCACCTGGACCTGCACCGGCACGGATGCAAACAGCGCCGCGTTCGAGATCAACTACTCCAACGTGACGCTGACCGTGAAGCGCGGCAAGGTGGTCAGCAGCCAGCTGGTAGGTCTGATCCCCTCCGCCATGGGCGGCACCATCAAGTATGACAATTCCGGTCTGGTGTTCGAGAGCGTAGAGATGAAGACCACCGCCCACAGCGGTATAGAGACCAACGGCAACAACACCAACGATACCGTCACGCTGAGGAATAGCACGCTGGACGTGCCCAACGGCTTCGGCATCTACTTCCCCAGCAGCGGCACGCTGACCATTGACAACAGCACCATCACCGCCATGACCATGGGCGTGCAGGTCTGCGCCGGCAGCCTGAGCATCAATGAAGGCAGCGCCATCACCGTCACCGGCGACCCGGTCAAGAAGACCGAGAATGACGGCGCCATTCAGGACGGCGCGGCCATCTCCATCGTGAACCGCACCGGCTACAAGGTCCTGGACAAGATCGAGGTCACCGGCGGTAAGTTTACTGCCAAGACCGGCAACGCGGCCATCAAGGCTTACAACTGGAACAGCGCGGCCGAGGCGTTTACTGAGAGCGGCAAGGTCGCCGTCTCCGGCGGTACGTTCTCCAGCGCGGTGGACGCGGACCTGTGCGAGACCGGCTATGCTCCCACCGTGAACGAGGACGGCACCTACACCGTGACGAAAGTCAAGGTCGCCGAGGTCAACAGTACACAGTACGACACGCTGGAGGCTGCCATCGCCGCCGCCAAGGACGGCGATACCGTCAAGCTGCTGGGCGATGTTGTCCTTGATAAAACGCTGATCATCAAAGACAAGACCATCACGCTTGACCTGAATGGCAAGACTATCAGCAATAGTACGGATATTTGGAATGAGAGCATAAATGCATGGTCGCTGATCTCTGTGCGTGACAATGGTGATTTGACGATCAATGATACTGCTGGCGGCGGCACACTCAAGGCGAAAGAAAATGACTGCTACGCACTGGACGTGCAGGACGAGGATACTGCGCTGACTGTGAATGCCGGTACTTATGTTGGTAATATCAGTGCCATCTACGCATATGATGGTAAGGTTACCATCAACGGCGGTAAGTTCTCCCTGCTCCAGAAGATGACTGACGGCAAGGGCGAGAACAGATACCTCATCAACTGCATCGACGACAGCTTTGCGGACGGCAGCGCTGCGGTCGCCATCTACGGCGGTACGTTTGTGGGCTTCGATCCCGCCAACAACAAGGCGGAGGGCGAGAACACCAACTTCGTGCCTGCGGGATATGTTTCCACGAAGGGCGCGGACGGCTACACCGTGGAGCAGTACCTGCCTGTTGAGGTCTGGACTGGCTACAGCGGCACGAAGGTCGCCAGCTACGCCACCGTCGCGGAGGCTGCTAAGAACCTCAGCGAGAACAAGTGGATCGTTGTCGGCAAGGACTACACACTGACCGAGAGCTTCACCATTCCCGAGCGTGTGTTCTTCGATGTGGCAGACGGCGCTACCCTGACTGTGGCCGAGGGCGTGACCCTGACCGTGGCGGCAAACGCCAAGCGTCTGGGTGTCCGCGCCGGCGCAACGCTGGTGAACAACGGCACCATTATGGTTTGTGGCACCAGCTACAGCAGCGGTTATGTCATGGTGCAGGACGGCGCCAACTTTGATGTTGCCAAGCTGAGTGTTCCCAAGGATCACTTCCTTGACAACAATAACTCGAACTACTTTGCTACTGCCAATGCGGAGGCATCTTTCGAAATCGCCTACAGTGATGGGACTACGAAGAAGGCAAAGAGCCTGACGAACCTCGCGGGCGCGACCAAGGTGACGCTGCTCAAGGATGTCACGGACTTTGCAAGAAGCTTTGGCAGCACGGACAAGTTGAGCGACAACTTCGTCCTCGACCTCGGCGGTCACACGCTGAGCGGCAAGCCCAACGCTTCCGGGCCGGTTCTGGATATTAGCGTTCCGATGACTATTCAGAACGGTACGATCAAGAACGTATCCGAAAACAAGGCTCCTAAGGCGAACCCCGGCGCACTGACGACTTCTGCGGATGTCACAATCGCCAAGGATGCTATCATCGACGGCGGCAGCGTGGGCTACGCTATCTGGACGGATGGCTATGGCCACACGCTGACGGTCAACGGCAAGGTGACGAGCGAGGGCTCCTATGCCATCACCAGCAATGGCTCCGAAAACGGCGGCTTGATTGCTGAGTGCAACATCATCGTCAACGAGGGCGCCTCGATCACGGCACCCAAGGGCATTGCCATCTATCATCCCGAGAAGGGTACCGTGACCATCAACGGCGGTACGATCACCGGTCATACCGGTGTGCAGATGTGCTCGGGTGAGTTGGTCATCAACGGCGCCAGCATCACCTCCAACGGTGCCAACATGGATGCCACTGGCAGCCTGAACGCCATCCTTGACGGCGCGGCTATCTCCATCATCAACCGCAATTATCCCGGCGGTGTGCCCACTGCTGAGATCAAGGGCGGTACGTTCGCTGCTAACGGCAAGGATGCACAGACCGTCAAGGCCTATGACTACACCGGCGACAAGGTTGCTGAGTGGACTGCGGCTGGCGACCATGTCAATATCTCCGGCGGTACGTTCAGCAGCATCCCCACCAACATGGGTGCGCTGTGCGCGGACGGCTACAAGACCGTTTATGATGCGGATGCAGGCCTGTACGATGTGGTTCCGGCGAATGCGAAGATCACTGTCGGCAAGCGCCTGTTGATCGGCAACGACCTGACCATCACCTACCTAGTCAACCTGACCGACTGCACGAATCCGTGGGTGAGGTTCCAGTTCTACGACGATGACATCAAGGCATATACAACGGTCGAGGTCAAGAACTACGGAATGGATACCGTTGAGGGTCCCGATAGAAAACCTGTGAGGGTATTCACCTTCGACTTCACCGGCATCAATCCCCAGCGTATGACCGATACGCTGAAGGCAACCGTGTATGCAACGGATGCAAGCGGCAATGAGGTTGAGTATCAGGTCGCCGATTACAGCGTGGCACAGTATTGCAGCAACAAGCTGGCGAAGCTTGGCCAGGATGCTTCGCTGCGGAAACTGATCGGCAATCTGGTCGCGTACGGCGCGGCGGCTCAGGTATACCAGAATTATCGTACGGATAATCTGGTGAGCACAGTTGTGTCCGGTGCCGTTTCTACCGATTACACTGACCGGCTGTCCAGCGTGACGCAGTACACCGGAAAGGTGACGGGCGCTGCCGGCGTCAATATCAAGGGCAAGACGCTGGTTCTGAGCAACACCTTCGCAGTGCGTGTGTACTTCACGGTGAACGAGGGCGTTGACATTGCGAATGTCAGCTTCAATGTGACCGCTAACGGCAAGACTGACACTGTGAACTCCTTCGAGAAGGACGAGAAGCTGGGCTATTACTACTTCGACTATGCGAACCTGAACGCTACGCAGTTGGGTAGTGAGGTCAAATTCGAGTCTTTCGTCAACGGGACTGGCGTGGGCGATATGGTGACATACAGTGTCAACACCTATCTGGCAAAGAAGATGCCCAATTATGACAAGAGCAGCAATGCGTATAAGCTCATGGCAGAACTGTTCAACTATGGTTGTGCCTGCACGGAGTATGCAAGTAAGTAAAGGAGGAAGAGTATGAAGTACGTTGCACCTGAGATGAAGGTACTGGAGCTGGCGGCAACGGACGTGATCGTCTGCTCCAGCGGCCCGATCGTAACACCGCCGGACTGGGAAGACTAATCTATATCTCAAACACCGACGGAAGGCGGGCGGCACAGCCGCCCGCCTTCTTCCCTTTGTCCGCGCCCTGCGGCAGAAAGGAGTATCCGTATGAAACAGAAATGGATGGCGGCGCTGCTGGCGCTGTGCCTGCTGGCATCGCTGTGTGCCTGCGGCGGAAAGACGCCTGCGGACGAGACGCCTGACCGGCCGGACACGGAGCAGACCGGCAGCGCAAGCCCCGGGGAAACCACCGGCGACACCGACTGCGCTCATGAGCAGCTGACGGCCAACGTGACCCAGCCCACCTGCACGCAGGACGGCTCCGTGGTCTACACCTGCGACAGCTGCGGCGCGGCGGTGCGGACAACGCCGCTGCCCGCCATGAACCACAGCTACCGCTGGGAGGACGATGACAGCGGCCACTGGCAGGTGTGCGCTATCTGCGGCGACAAGACGGCTTCGGCGGCGCACACGCTGCAGAACGGCGTCTGCACCGTATGCGGCCATCAGACCGGCCAGAGCGGCGGCGTCCGCTACACCCATGCGTACAAGGAGCAGGTGACGGCGGCCACCTGTACGGCGGGGGGCTACACCACATACACCTGCGCCTGCGGCAGGAGCTACACCGACAGCTTTACACCGGCGTTGGGCCACCGCTACACCGCCGCGGTAACGACGGCGGCCACCTGCACGGAGGCGGGGGTGCGGACGTACACCTGTACCGTGTGCGGCGACAGCTTCACGGAGGTCATCCCGGCGGCGGGACACCGGTACGCGGACGGCATCTGCACCGTATGCGGCGCGGCTGACCCCAACGCGCCCGACCCGGCCCCCGATCCCGCGCCTGACCCGACGCCCGACCCGGAGCCGATGCCCGATCCCGACCCGGAGGAGCCCTCCGGCTCCGGTGAGATCGTGCTGCCGGATCTGGACGAGTAACGCAACACGGCAATAAATATCCCCCATACCGGGGGATATTTATTTTTTGCGCAAAAAGGGAGGCGGACGCATACCGTCCGCCCCAAGTGAGGAGAAAAATGATGGAAAAAGTATTTCAAACGGGTAAGACCCGCTGAAACCGGTGAAGATAGGTCAAAGCACGGTGCACAGCAGCCACGTCAGACCGATGGCGGCGGCGCCTGCGGCGGCCCAGAGCCACGCGGGTGCGCGGAAGCGCCGGCGGGGCGCGCCCTGACAGCGGGCGTAGTTCTTGGCGATGCGGACGGCCTGATCCACCAGTTGCTGGGAGCTGACACCGCCGCCGTCCGTACGGAGAATGAAAATTGCCTGTTCGAAGATCTGCGGGTCGGGGGAATCCACCACGATGACCCGGCGTGAAATGCCTTTGACCAAGAGTATGCCCTCCTTGCTGTCCGTTTTCATAGTGATAGTATGGACAGCGCGGCGGCGGCTTATACCTGCGATCTGCCGGAAGCTTCGGCGCGGGGGCGGTACAGCGCCAGCACGGCGCAGTCGTCGGACAGCCCGCCGTGGTCGGCGGAGAGCGTCAGGATGCGGCGGGCCAGCTCCTCCGGGGAGCTGCCCTCCCAGCCGGCCAGCAGATCCTGCACCCATTCATCGCCGTCCCCGGCAGTGACGCCATCGGACAGCAGCACCAGCCAGCCGCCCGGCGGCAGGGTGAAACGGATGGCCTCCGGCTGCTGGGAGGCCTCCTCCAGTCCGGCGGGCAGCGCACTGCCGGCGTACCGGACGACGCGCCCGTGCTTCTTGAAATAGGACGCCGCCGCGCCGTACTTGTACAGCGTCACCGCGCCGGTGGCGCGGTCGATCCGGGCCAGGTCGATGGTGGTGAAGCCGCCGCCCTCCCGACACCGCAGCAGCAGCGCGGTGTTCAGGGTCTTCAGGGCGGGGGGCGGCTCCACCCCGGCCTGCAGGAACTGCTTCAGCAGCCGGACGGTCATGGCGGCCTCCCGGTGGGCGGCCTCGCCGCTGCCCATACCGTCGGACAGCAGCAGATAGGCGGCGCTGCCCGCCTCGAAGGACGCGGTCTGGTCGCCGCACAGCGTCTCTCCCTCCCGGGGACGCAGGGCGGTGCCGGTGACGCAGCTGAACCGGGGCGGCGCCGATGCCGGTACGTCGGTGGACAGCACCTCCGACATCTGGGCGTACTGCTCCCGCGCCACCTGATAGGCCGCCTCCAGCTGGAGCCGGTGGGCGCGGCGCAGCAGGAACTGGTGGAGCTGGTCGTTCAGCGCCTCCAGCAGCTGGGGGAAGTGCAGGCAGCGGCTGGCGAAATGCAGGGGGAAATCCTCCGCGCAGGCGCTGCCCCGGTGCAGCAGCCGGGGGCAGGCGTCGTTGAAGGCGTTGTAGGTGTCGTTGTAGTGTGTCTGCCAGCAGTCCTGCCGCAGCAGGCACCCGGCGCATACCTGCTCGGCGGCCCGGTCAAAGAGCACGGCGGGATTCTCCGGGCGGGGCGGCACGGTGTCGGTGAAGAAACTGTCGTACACGGCCCGGAACGCGGCGGCGGGCGTCGCCGCCTCCGTCTGGCCGGGAACGCTCCGGGAGACGCTGGCGGCCCGCTGTGCCAGCTGGGGCAGCAGATGCTCCGGCAGCAGCAGGTACAGTCCCGCCCCGGCGATGTTCTGGCACAGCAGCGGCAGCGGGTCCGGCCCATCCAGCAGCAGATACACGGCGGATGCCACGGCACAGAACGCCATCGGTGTAAGCAGCCGTCCCCGCTTCTGCAGGGCGGCGGCAGCGGCGGCAGCGCCGCAGAGCACAGCGGTCAGCAGCACCGTCTCGCCGGTGTAGAGATCCAGCACAAGGCCGGTAACGGCCCCTGCAGCGGCAGCAGACGCGGGGGTCATGCGGCGCGCCGCCGCCAGCAGCAGGGCGGCGGCCAGCAGGCCGCCCACCCGAAAGCCGGATACCTCCCAGCCGTAGGCGGACAGGCACAGCCCCAGCGCCAGCAGGAAGCCCGCCTGCTGCCGTGCCTCCCCGTCGGCGGTGCCGTCCGTCAGGGCGGGCAGCAGCACGGCGCCGGCCCAGAGGATGGCCAGCGCGGCGGCGCACAGTGTCCACTGCCGGGGCTGGCGCTGGAACAGATACGCCGACTGCACCAGCAGCGTCATGACTGCGGCAGCGGCAGGGCGGAACCGGGGCCTCCGGTACAGCCGGGTGGTGCAGAAGGCGGTGCTGGCGCAGAAGATCAGAATGGCGGCGGCGGTATGGCGCAGACCCGCCTGAAAATCCAGAAAAAGAAAAGCGCCCAGCCCGGCGCCCAGCAGGGCGCTCAGCCCGGGCCATCCGACGCCGGCGGCGGATACGACCGCCAGCGACCAGGGGCTGTACAGGCCGTCCAGTGCCCCGCCGGTCAACAGAAAAGCGGCGGCAGCCGGTAAAAACATGGTCAAAAGCGGGCGGAGCGGGACGGAACGGCTGACCTCAGTGACAGTTTTCAAGGCTTGTCCCTCCTTTCGTCCTTATTGTAGCGGAAAGGCGGGGCGCATCCTGTCGGGAAATTTTGCTGTTGTATTTCCCCGGCTGATTTGGTACAATGACGGCGGTAACAACAGGTATTTCCACAAAAGGAGGAGCCCTATGAAGAAGTTTGCGGCCATGCTGATGGCCTTGATGCTGATGGCCATGACGGCCTGCGGCCAGCAGGCGCCGGAGCAGACCGGCGGCACGGTGGAGCCGGGCGCGCAGCCGGATCCGTCCGTCACCGGGCAGGTGGACACCGCTGCGCCGGACGGGGATGCGCCGGAGATGGGCAGCGTAAACGGCGGCACCTACACCAACGAATTTGCCGGTATCGGCTGCACGCTGGACGAGACGTGGGTGTTCTACACGGAGGAGCAGATCGCGGAGATCAACGGTTTCCTCACCGACGGCACCAGCGATGAGGATATGAAAAAGCTGATGGAGGAGAACCAGAGCGTGCAGGACATGTACGCCACCTCCACCGATGGGCTGATGACCATGAACGTGGTGTTCCAGAACATGGGCCTGCTGTTCGGCACCACCATGAGCGCCCAGGAGTATGCGGAGCTGTCCGCCCAGCAGCTGCCGGACGCCATGACCACCTACGGCTTTGAGAATGTCACCGCCGCCGTGACCACGGCGGAGTTCGCCGGTGCGGAGTGCCCGGCGGTGGCCCTGACGGCCACGGTGCAGGACACCCCCATGTACGAGTTGGTGATCTGCCTGAAGCAGGGCAACTACATCTACTGTGTGACGCTGTGCAGCTATACGGAGGACGTGACAGCCCAGATGGCGGAGCTGTTCTACGCATTGTAAAACAACGCAGGCAAGCCGCGGCACGGGCCGCGGCTTGCTTTTTTCGGGAGAGGAGCGGATACCATGAGCAAATATGTGTTGATCCCGGATTCCTTCAAGGGCAGCCTGTCCTCCGGGGACATCTGCCGCATCGCATCGGAGGAGATCCTCCGGCTGGAGCCGTCGGCGGAGATCTGTGCCATTCCGGTGGCCGACGGCGGCGAGGGTACGGTGGATGCGTTTCTGGCCGCCGTGGGCGGCCGGCGGATCGCCGCGCCCTGCACCGGCCCCTGCGGGGAGCCGATGACGGCGCACTACGCCCTGCTGCCGGACGGCACGGCGGTGGTGGAGATGGCCGCGGCGGCGGGCCTGCCGCTGGTGGGGGACGCCCGCGACCCGGAAAAGACCACCACCTGCGGCGTGGGACAGCTGATGGCTCACGCGCTGTCCCACGGCACAAAGCGTCTGGTGCTGGGACTGGGCGGCAGCGCCACCAACGACGGCGGCTGCGGCGCCGCTGCCGCGCTGGGCGCGGTGTTTCTCGATGAGCAGGGCCGCCCCTTCGTACCGGTGGGCGGCACGCTGCACCGCATCGCCCATATCCGGACGGAGACGCTGCGCCGGACGCTGGACGGCGTACCGGTGACAGTGATGTGCGACATCGACAACCCGCTGTGCGGCCCGGAGGGCGCGGCGGCGGTGTTCGGCCCACAGAAGGGCGCGGACGCGGCCATGGTGGCCCGGCTGGACGCGGGGCTGTACCATCTGGCGCAGGTGCTGGCCCGGGATCTGGGCGCGGAGGTGCTGACGCTGCCCGGCGGCGGCGCGGCCGGGGGCTTCGGCGCGGGAGCCGCCGCGTTTTTCAGCGGCACGCTGCGCATGGGCATCGACACGGTGCTGGATACGGTGGACTTTGACCGCCGCTGCCTGGGCGCGCGGTTGGTCATTACCGGCGAGGGACACCTGGACAGCCAGAGCCTGCGGGGCAAGACGGTCATCGGCGTGGCCCGGCGGGCCAGAGCGCTGGGTATCCCGACGGCAGCACTGGTAGGGGGCTGCGAAACGGCGCTGGACGCGGTCTACGCGGCAGGGGTATCCGGTGTGTTTCCCATCAACCCGTCGCCCTGTACCCTGGCGGAGGCCCGGCAGTACGGCGAGGAGAACCTGCGTTTCACCGTGGGCAATCTGCTGCGCTTCATGACCGCGCTGGAGCAGGGGAGCACGGAGCCGGACAAGCCCATGGATCGAGTATGATGGAGGGAGAGCGCCATGCAGATCAGTCAGTTTTTTATGAACGGCGACATGAGGGGCGCCATCGCATACATGCGCGCGCACGAGGAGTTCAAAGACATTCTTCCCGCGTATGCAGCGATCTTTGAAAAGGAGGAGTACCGCACGTTCGACATACCGGACGAGCTCAACGATATCCTGCGCCTGTACCAGATCTATTACCGCGACACCTTTTACTGCGGTCTGCCGGAGGCGGAGGCCGCGGACAAGCTGCTGAAACAGCTGAGGGCGCGCCTGCATGTGCCGGATGCGGACGAAGCGCGCTTGGCGGAGCGGCTGCAGGCGGTGTTTGAAGCGGAGGGCTATCACGCGCTTTTCGGAAAGACCCAGGGATATTACGGCCCCTACATCTGGCGGGACACGGTGCCCACCGTCTACCGCGTGGCGCTGCCGGGCGGGACGGCGGAATACACCGTCAACATTCTCAAGGGCTTCGTGTTCCGCGGCTGGATGGACTATCTGACCTTCGGCCGGTACGGCACAGGCGGCTGGGCCTCGCCCGACGGCACCATCAACTGCATCGAGCAGGCGTATGACTTTGAGAGTGAGCGGTTTCTCGTTTCGCTCCTGAAGCACGAGGCGCAGCACACCGTGGATATGAAACGGTTTCCGGGGATCACCCCCGCGGAGCTGGAATACCGGGCGAAGCTGGTGGAGCTGCATTACACCGGCAGTCTGGAGCTGCTGCGGAAATTCCTGTCGGAGGCGGATGAAGGCAAAGCGAATGACAGCCACGCGGCGGCATCCGCGAGGATCAGACGCGAGTTTGCGGATACGGATCAGACAGAGCTTTCCCGCGTCCAGGCACGGGCGCTGGAGCTGTTTCATGTGCACACGAGAGAAATGGAGGAAAAGTACGGGAACGCTTGACCGAAGCTTCCCCGTTTGCACAGCAAAATCGCTGCTCCAAAAAGAAAAGACCGCCAACGGCGGTCTTTTCTTTTTGGAGCAGGGTACGGGAGTCGAACCCGCCTTAACGGCTTGGGAAGCCGCTGTAATACCGATATACCAACCCTGCGAACGGTGTTATTATAACAGGTCGGCCGGGGATTTGCAACCGGAAATTCTGTCGAAGCGCATGATTTCCGCCGCCCCGGCATAGGAATAGAAAAAACGCGGGGGAGGAACTGCATCATGAAAAAATTACGGCGGGCGGCGTGCCTGCTGACGGCGCTGCTGTGCGCGCTGGCTCTGCGGCCGATGCGGGCGGCGGCGGTGGAGCTGCCCATCACCAGCCGGGCGGCACTGCTGATGGAAAAGACCACCGGCCAGATCCTGTATGCCCAGAACGAGCATGAGCAGCTGGAGCCGGCCAGCGTCACCAAGGTCATGACGCTGCTGCTGACCATGGAGGCCATCGACAGCGGCACCATCCGCTATGACGACGTGGTAACGGTCAGCGCGGCCGCTGCCGGCATGGGCGGCAGCCAGGTCTTTCTGGCGGAGGGCGAGCAGATCACCGTGGAGGAGCTGCTGAAGGCGGTATGCGTGGCCTCCGGCAACGACGCGGCAGTGGCACTGGCGGAGAAGGTGGCCGGGGTACATGAGCTGTTCGTGGAGCAGATGAACCAACGGGCGGCGGAGCTGGGCATGGAGGACACCCACTTCGTCAACTGCACCGGCCTGACGGCGGAGGGCCACGTCACCAGCGCCCACGACATCGCCCTCATGAGCCGGGAGCTGATCCTGCACCACCCGGACATCCGGCGGTTCACCACCATCTGGATGGACACCATCCGGGGCGGTGCGTTCCAGCTGGCCAATACCAACAAGCTCATCCGCTTCTACGACGGGGCCACCGGCCTCAAGACCGGCTATACCGCCTCGGCGGGCTACTGCATCAGTGCCACGGCGGAGCGTGACGGCATGGAGCTCATCGCCGTCATCATGAAGGGCCCCGACAAGGACACCCGCAACAACGACGCCAAGGCCCTGCTGAACTACGGCTTCTCCACCTACACGCTGGTCAGCGCCCTGCCGCAGGAGCCGCTGGCCCCCGTGCCGGTGGTCATGGGCACGGCGGACACCGTGCAGCCCCTGGCGGAGACGGAGAACGCCGCGGTGCTGGTGGAAAAATCGAAAGCCGCAGCCCTGACCCAGACCGTCACGCTGGAGCCGCAGGTGACGGCACCGGTGACGGCGGGGCAGAAGCTGGGAGAGCTGTCGGTGCTGGACGGCGATACGCCGCTGCTGACGGTGCCGCTGGTGGCGGCGGAGGACGTGGCGCGCCGCGGCTGGGGGCAGGTGTTCACCCAGCTGCTGCGCATGGCGGTATTTGCGGCATAGACCGCCTTTTTCCCCTTGTAATTTGGGTACGTTCGTTGTAATATATGAAAAACTGAAAAGCAGGACGGAAATACCCGACTTTTACCAAGGAGGAATGATATATGATCCGTGTGGACCTCAACAGCTGCAAGAGCTTTATCCCGCTGCCCTACGAGGCAGCGCTGGCGCCGCGCCTGCGCATCGCCCATGACCATCTGCAAAAGGGCGATGGCGCCGGCGGCGACTTTACCGGCTGGGTGCGCCTGCCGGCGGACTACGACAGGGAGGAGTTTGCCCGCATCAAGGCCGCCGCGGCCCGGATCAAGGCGGATTCCCAGGCGCTGGTGGTCATCGGCATCGGCGGCTCCTATCTGGGCGCCCGGGGCGTCATCGAGTGCCTGCGCTCCCCTAACTACAACCTGAAGAAGAAGGACACCCCCAACATCTACTTTGTGGGCAACGGCCTGTCCTCCGACTACATGAGCGAGATCGTGGAGCTGCTGGACGGCGTGGACTTCTCCGTCAACGTCATCTCCAAGTCCGGCACCACCACGGAGCCGGCGGTGGCCTTCCGCTTCTTCCGCGCGCTGCTGGAGAAGAAGTACGGCCCGGAGGGCGCGGCCCGCCGCATTTACGCCACCACCGACCGCCGTAAAGGCGCGCTGAAGTCTCTGGCGGACGCCAAGGGCTATGAGACGTTCGTGGTGCCCGACGACGTGGGCGGGCGTTACAGTGTGCTGACGGCTGTGGGCCTGCTGCCCATCGCCGTGGCCGGCATCGACATCGACGCCCTGATGGCCGGCGCACGGGAGGTGATGGACACCTGCGCGGCAGCGGACATGGACGCCAACCCCGCGTGGCAGTATGCCGCCGCCCGGTACGAGATGTACCGCAGCGGCAAGAAGATCGAGATCCTGGCGGCCTACGAGCCCTGCTTCCGGTTCATGGCCGAGTGGTGGAAGCAGCTGTACGGCGAGTCCGAGGGCAAGGAGGGCAAGGGCCTGTTCCCCGCCAGCGTGGAGTTCACCGCCGACCTGCACTCCATGGGTCAGTATATCCAGCAGGGTGAGCGGCACCTGTTCGAGACGGTGGTGCGCTTCGGCCCGTCGAAGCACGAAAACCCCGTGCCCTATGACGAGACGGACGGCGACGGCCTGAACTTCCTGACCGGCAAGAGCATGGACTTCATCCGCGAGCAGGCCATGGACGGCACGCTGCTGGCCCATGTGGAGGGCGGCGTCCCCAACATCACCCTGTACGCCGATGCGCTGGCGGAGAGCGTCATGGGCCAGCTCATCTACTTCTTCGAGTACGCCTGCGGCCTCAGCGGCTACCTGCTGGACGTGAACCCCTTCGACCAGCCCGGCGTGGAGGCCTACAAGAAGAACATGTTCGCGCTGCTGGGCAAGCCCGGCTACGAGGAGCTGCGGGGCACGCTGCTGGCAAAGCTGGGCCGGTAAGGCGTTTTCACCAAAAACGGAGGCGGTATTTTTCCGTTGCTATTTTGCTCTTGGTATGGTATGCTACAAGCAGGAGTAGAGCCAGCTCCATCAATGACAAAGGAGTGATTTCTTATGGTTAGACTGATCATGGGCGCAAACGGTGCAGGCAAGACGAAGCAGCTCATCGAGCTGATCCACAACAGCGTGGAGTCCGAGACCGGCAGCGTCGTATGCATCGAGCCCAGCCGCGACATGACCTACGACATCAGCTACAATGTGCGTCTGGTCAATGCCGGTGAGTACAACGTGGATTCTTTTGAGTGCCTGCGCGGCTTCCTCTGCGGCCTGTATGCGGGCAATTACGATATTTCCCATGTGTTTGTGGACAACCTGTGCAAGATCGCGGGCAGCACCGACTGGCAGGCGGTGGAGAAGTTCCTCCACTGGCTGGACCGCTTCAGCGAGAGCAACGAGGTGAAGTTTACTGTCACCGTCAGCGCCGACGAGGACGTGGCCACCGAGGGCATGCGCCAGTACATCTGAACCGGAACGCAAAAAAGAAAGACGCCGTGCGGCGTCTTTCTTTTTTGCGTTTACTGCTGCTGGAACCGCTCCTGCAGGGCGTGGAGCGTCACCTCGTAGGCCCGCTGCTCATGGGGGCAGTCCTGGGGCTGATAGGGAAGCCCTGCCCGGCGGCACAGCAGCTCCGTGAAGTAGCTGTTGATGTGGGGGTTTTTCATCAGCAGGGGGCCGATGAGATGGGTGCCGTAGAAGCTGCCCTCCCACACGCCGTCCTCCGCCGTACCGGCGTGGTTGCCGGGGCCGTGCTCCATGCGGAACAGGGGGTGCGCCGCATCGGTGGTCTGGCTGGCCTTGTTCACAAAGCCCACCGCCACCTGGCCGGTGGCAGCGCCCACCGCCAGACAGTCGCCCTGGATGCGCTCCGTGCCGGACACGGTGGTGCGGAAGGGGAACAGGCACAGTCCGGCGTGCTCCGCGCCGTCAGGGTCGGTGATGCTGCGGCCGAACAGCTCCATGGCGTTGCCTGTGGCCAGCACCACGGCGCCCCGCTCCAGCGCCGCGCGTATAGCGCCTTCATAGCGGCGCAGATCCTCCAGCGCCGTGAGCTGGGCGTTTTCGGTGCCGGCGCCCATATAGAGGAAGTCCGCGCCGGAGAAGTCGATGTCCTCATACAGCGTGCCGGTGCGGACGACGACCTCCGCGCCCTGCCGCTCCAGACTGCGCCGCAGCGCGGCCACGTTGGCGTACTCGCCGTACAGGTTCATCAGATCCGGATAGAGATGCAGAAGCTGGATGCTCATGTGCAGACCCTCCTTAAAGCGTAGTGACCAGCGACAGGAACTTGCCCTTGTCGGAGAAGCAGGTGATGGTATAGGCCTGTGTCACACCGTCCCGGACGGCGGCGTCCACGCCCTCGGCGATGCTCTCGTAGGCGCTGAGCTTCTCCGGCGGCACATCGGTGTAGGAGAAGCGGACGTACAGGTCGTCGGCGTACCGGCCCAGCAGGTAAATGTGGGAGGCGTTCTCCGTGTTCAGCATGCCGAAGTCGATGTCCCACAGCCAGCTTGTCTCGCTGGTGAAATACTTGCGGCTGACGGCGTCCACGATGATGATGACGGCGTGGGGCTCCTTCTGCTGCACGGTGTAGCGCAGGGACTGGTCGTAGGACACGGAGTTCTCGTGCTTGGAGGCCAGCAGTGTGCCGCGCATGGTCTGGTACTGCCAGTTGACGATGCGCCCGTTTTTCAGAACGTAGCGGCTGATGCTGCGGGCGATGTCGCCGCCGTCCACGCCGGCCAGCGCGCACACGGTGTAGCACGCCAGAATGTTGTAGGCGTTGTAGATGCTCTTGAAGGCCAGCTCGATGCGGTCCTTCCCGTTGATGGTGAGGAAGCCTGCGTCCAGATCCGCGTCGGTGACGGTGTAGGCCGTCTCCGGACGGCGGAAATCGCACTTCGTGCAGTGATAGCTGCCGATGTGGTTGTAGTGGTAGTAGTCGTAGGCCATGGGCGCATGGCACAGCGGGCAGTATTTGCCGTCGTCATAGATACCGGTGCTGCGGTCGGTGGAAAAGCGCTGCCGGTCCATGCCGAACCACACCACCTTGTTGGGCCGGCCCCGCCCGAACAGGGATACCAGCGGGTCGTCGGCGTTGAGGATCAGCGTGCAGTCCGGGCCGATGCTCGGCTCAATGGCCTTGTACACCCACTGGGGGTGGCCGTTGCGGGTGAGCTGGTCGCGGTACAGGTTGGTGATGACGTAGTGGGTGGGCTGGAAATAACGGAAGGTGTACTGGGCGTAGCGCTCATCGGACTCGATGACCACCGCGTCGCTTCTGCACCGGCCTGTCAGGGTGCTGCTGCACAGCAGCAGGGTGGTGACGCCCTCGATCTGGTTGGAGCCCTCCCGGTTGAACACCACCTTTTTTCCGGCGGCGGTGAGCACATGGGCGATCATCTCGGACGTGGAGGTCTTGCCGTTGCTGCCGGTAACGGCGATGATCTCCGACGGCAGCTGCACCCGCTGCAGGACATCGGGGCAGATCTTCAGCGCGATCTGTCCGGGCAGGCTGCTGCCCCGGCCCACGAAGGAGCCCACGAAGCGTATGAGCTTGCAGACCAGAATGGCCAGGAATTTTCTCATAAAAGACCCTCCTTATCGTATGACGCGGCGCGAGGCCGCCTTATCCGCGGTGTGTCTGGAGCCAGATCATCAGCGCGCCGATGTCCGCCGGGGACACGCCGGAGATGCGGCTGGCCTGTCCCAGGTTCAACGGCCGCACCGCGCCCAGCTTCTCCCGTGCCTCCAGCCGCAGACCCTGGATGCCGCTGTAATCCATATCGTCGGGCAGCGTGTGCTTTTCCAGCTGCTCGAACTCCTCCACCTGCCGCTGCTGGCGGCGGATGTAGCCCTCGTATTTCACGGTGATCTCCACCTGCTCCCGCACGGCCTTGTCCAGCGCCGGTGCGCCGGGGTCGAAGGGCCGCAGGTCGTCATATGACACCTGCGGGCGGCGCAGCAGGTCGATGAGCCGCGCGCCGTCGGCTACGGGGGCGGTGCCCCGCCGCGCCAGCAGGTCGTTGAGAGCGCCGCTGCCGGCCACGCCGGTGTGGGTCAGGCGCCGTATCTCCCGCTCCACCGCGGCGTATTTTTCCTCCACGGCCCGCAGCCGCTCCCCGGACACCAGCCCGATGCGGTGCCCGATGGGGCACAGCCGCCGGTCGGCGTTGTCCTGCCGCAGGATCAGCCGGTACTCGGAGCGGGAGGTCATCATGCGGTACGGCTCTTCGGTGCCCTTGGTCACCAGATCGTCGATGAGGGTGCCGATGTAGCTCTCGCTGCGCCGCAGGACCATGGGCGCCTCGCCCTTCAGGGCCAGCGCCGCGTTGACGCCGGCCACAAAGCCCTGCGCCGCCGCCTCCTCGTAGCCGGAGGAGCCGTTGAACTGTCCCGCGCCGTACAGGCCGCCCACGGTCTTGACCTCCAGCGTGGGCCGCAGGGCCAGCGGGTCGATGCAGTCGTACTCGATGGCGTAGGCCGGGCGCATCATCTCTGCGTGCTCCAGACCGGGCACGCTGTGCAGCATCCGCAGCTGCACCTCCTCCGGCATGGAGGAGGAGAAGCCCTGGATGTACATCTCCTCCGTGTCCAGCCCCATGGGCTCGATGAACAGCTGGTGCCGGGGCTTGTCCGCGAACCGGACCACCTTCGTCTCGATGGACGGGCAGTACCGGGGGCCGACGCCCTCGATGACGCCGGAGTAGATGGGGCTTCGGTCCAGATTCTCCCGTATGATGCGGTGGGTTTCCTCCGTGGTGTAGGTCAGGTAGCACACAGCCCGGTTCTCCGGTGCCTGCGCCGTCTCAAAGCTGAAGGGCAGGGGATCGCTGTCGCCCTCCTGCACCTCCATTTTGGAGAAGTCGATGCTCCGCCGGTTCACCCGCGGCGGCGTACCGGTCTTGAACCGCCGCAGGGGCAGCCCCAGCGCCAGCAGACAGTCGGTCAGGGCGTTGGCGGCGTGCATGCCGTCGGGGCCGGAGGACTCGATGCACTCGCCCACGATGGTGCGCCCCGTCAGATAGGTGCCGGTGCAGAGAATGACGGCCTTCACGCCGAACACCGCGCCGGTGCGCAGCACCACGGCGGACACCCGTCCGTTTTCGCAGCGGATCTCCGTCACCTCCGCCTGCCGCAGCGTCAGGTTCTCCTGCCGCTCCAGCGTATGCTTCATGACCTGCTGGTAGCGGCGGCGGTCGGCCTGCGCCCGCAGGGACCACACGGCGGGGCCTTTGGCCCGGTTCAGCATCCGGTACTGGATGCAGGCGCGGTCCGCCGCCCTGGCCATTTCGCCGCCCAGGGCGTCCAGCTCCCGGACAAGGTGCCCCTTGCCGGTGCCGCCGATGGCGGGGTTGCAGGGCATATTGCCCACCGCGTCCAGATCAATGGTGAAGCAGACGGTGCGCATCCCCAGCCGCGCTGCCGCCAGCGCCGCCTCGATGCCGGCGTGGCCCGCGCCGATGACGGCGATATCAAATTCTCCCGCGCAAAACTCTCTCATAGTATATCCCCAATGCGTTCATATGCAGTCATTATATATGGTATGGCCCACAAGTGCCATTGTGGAAATCACACAAAAATATCTTCTTCAAATTGTGAAATCCGTGCAGAAATCAGCTTGCAAAACCGGGAGAAACGGCATATACTATGCTCGTAGACAAATGAAGAAAGGAGCGTGATAGTGTTATGATGAACAACTGGATCATGGGCGATCTGGACGATATGATCTTCGGCGACTGCCATCAGCAGGTCAGCCAGCGGTAAGCGTCCCACCCACAAAAGATGACCACCACGCCAGTGTGCGTGGCGTTTTGCTTTTTATGGGCATTTTTTGCCCTGTTCATACAGTATTTTACCGCAAAGAAGATCATCGCAGAGAGAGGCGCGGCCAACGCAGTTGGCCGCGCCTCTTTTTATAGCTTCTCCATGTTCTTGGCGGCCACCACGTCCACGCCGGTGCCGCAGACATCCCGCAGCACCACGTCGCCGATGGCGATGGGGGCCTGCGCCGTCACGGTGCCCAGCGCCCGGGCCACGTCAAAGACCAGCGCCTTGGGCACCTCGCCGTTGGTGCGTACCGGCAGCACCGGCAGCGCCGCGCCCCGGATGGCCACCGTCCCGGTGACGGTGCGCACCGGCGCCACGCACTCCTTCCGGGCGTAGGCCTCGCCACGGGGACAGGTATTGCCGCTGACGGCAGTCACCGCGCCGTTTTCCACCTCGGCGGTGAGCTGGCAGCCCATGGGGCAGCCGATGCAGATCAGCTCCTGCTTCATGCCTGCGCCTCCTCTACCACGAATGTCACCGTATCCGCGCCGCCGGGGATGGCGGCGGGGTCAATGGGAAAGCTCTCCATCTCGCCGGGGGTCAGGATACGCTTGGGGATGCGCTTGAGCAGCGCCTCCCCGGCGTAGGCGCACAGCGCCGCGTTCCGGTAGGGCTGCCCCACCCGGAACCGGACGGTGACCGGCCCGCCGTCCCGGTGCAGGGACTGGGGCACGGTGTAGCGCACGCCGTTCTTCCCCTCCAGCCGGACGACCTCGCCGCCGCCCGCGCCCTCCAGCACGAACCGTGCGGCGCTGCGTCCCGCTGCCGCCGCCTCCTGGGACACGAAGTCCACCAGATCGTGGACGTGCAGCACGTTGCCGCAGGCGAACACGCCGGGCAGGGAGGTGGCCAGCGCCTCGTCCACCACCGGCCCGCCGGTAACGGCGTCCAGCGCCGCGCCGGCCTGCCGGGTCAGCTCGTTCTCCGGCAGCAGGCCCACGCTGAGCAGCAGCGTGTCGCAGGGGATGTACCGCTCCGTGCCGGGGATGGGCAGGCGTTTGTCGTCCACCTGCGCCAGCGTCACGCCGTTCAGGTGCTCCTGCCCGTGGATCTCCACCACCGTGGTGGACAGGTACAGCGGGATGCCGAAATCGTCCAGACACTGAACGATATTGCGCTTCAGACCGCCGGAATAGGGCATGACCTCCGCCACGGCCTTGACCTCCGCACCCTCCAGCGTCATACGCCGGGCCATGATCAGCCCGATGTCGCCGGAGCCCAGGATCACCACCTGCCGCCCGGGGAGGTATCCCTCCATATTCACCATGCGCTGGGCCGTGCCTGCCGACCAGATGCCGGCGGGCCGGGTGCCTGCGATGTTTAGCGCGCCGCGGGGCCGCTCCCGGCAGCCCATGGCCAGCACCACCGCCTGCGCCCTGATCTGCTGCAATCCCACGCCGCGCCCCGTAACGGTCAGCACCCGCTCCGGTGAGATGTCCAGCACCATGCAGTCCGTCCACGCGGGGATGCCCCGCTCCGTCACGGCGTCGATATACCGCTGGGCGTACTCGGGGCCGGTCAGCTCCTGATGGAACGTGTGCAGCCCGAAGCCCGCGTGGATGCACTGGTTCAGGATGCCGCCCAGCTCGCCGCTGCGCTCCAGAATGAGGATGTCCCGCAGCCCCGCGTCATAGGCGGCGGCTGCCGCGGCCAGCCCGGCGGGGCCGCCGCCCACGATGGCCAGCTGTACTGTTTTCATGAGAGCACCTCCTTGGTGCGGCCCGTCAGCAGACGGCTGTCGCCGCCGCCCTTTGTCAGTTCCGCCATGGGCACGCCCAGCTCCTCGTGGAGCAGCTCCAGCACCCGGGGCGTGCAGAACCCGCCCTGGCACCGGCCCATACCGGCCCGCACCCGCCGCTTCACGCCGTCCAGCGACCGCGCGCCCCGGCGGATGGCCTCCCGGATCTCGCCCTCCGTGATCTGCTCGCACCGGCAGACCACCGTGGCGTAGGCCGGGTCCTTTTCGATCAGCGCCTGCCGCGCCGCAAGATCCATCTCCCGGGGCCGGGGGATGTCCCGCCGCTCCGGGAGGAAGTCGTCCTTTTTCGCCGCGCCCAGCTTTTCCGCCGCCAGCCCGGCCAGATACCGGCCAATGGCCGGTGCGGAGGACAGGCCCGGCGACTCGATGCCCACGGCCTCGAAAAAGCCGTCGGCGCTCTCGCCCACGATAAAGTCGTCGTCCCCGCCGTCCAGATGGGCGCGCAGCCCGGCGAAGCTGGTGATGACATCCCGCATGGGGAGATCCGGCACGCTGCGGGCCGCCGTCTCCGTCACCCGCCGCAGGCCCGCCGCCGTGGTGGCGGTGCAGTCTTTATCGTTCTGATCCTCCGCCGTGGGGCCCACCAGCAGGTTGCCGTGGACGGTGGGGGACACCAGCACGCCCTTGCCCATGGCGGAGGGCAGCTGGAAAATGGTGTGCTGCACCAGCTCGCCGTCCCGCCGGTCCAGCAGGCAGTACTCGCCCCGCCGGGGCACGATGGACAGCTTCGTCTCACACAGCTGGTCGTGGAGCACATCACCGTGGACGCCGGCGGCAGAGATGACCACCCGGCTCTCCAGCACGCCCTGGCTGGTCTCCAGCAGGAAATGGCCGTCCTCCCGGCGGATGTGCCGCACCTCCGCGTCAAAGCGGAACTCGCAGCCGTTGGCGGCAGCGTTCTCCGCCAGCGCGATGGTCATGCCGAAGGGGCAGATAATGGCGCTGGTGGGGGCGTACAGCGCGGCCGCCGCCTCCGGCGACACCCGCGGCTCCTGCCGCCGCAGCGCCTCCCGGTCCAGCACCGCCAGTCCCTCCACGCCGTTCTGCTCACCCCGGCGCTTCAGTTCCTCCAGACGGGGGATGTCCGTCTCATCGAAGCACAGCACCAGCGCGCCGCACCGGCGGTAGGGGAAGTCCAGCTGCCGGGACAGCGCCTCCATCATCCGGGAGCCCTCCACGTTGAACCGGGCCTTGGCCGAGCCTGCCGGCGCGTCGAATCCGGCGTGGCAGATGGCGGAGTTGGCCTTGCTGGTGCCCACGCACACGTCCTCGCCCCGCTCCACAAGACAGATGCGCAGGCGATAGCGGCTGAGCCAGCGGGCCACGGCGCAGCCCACGGCGCCGCCGCCTACGATCACGGCATCATACATCATCAAAACCTCTTTTCCAAAGGGCGGCGCGGGCCGCCCGCAGTATGCATACAACATTATAAAATAGCAATCGACGCCCGTCTTGTCAAGTCGACAACACCCGGCAGAAATCTTAACACGGATTTAACGACTTCTTAACAGAGGGATGTGCTACAATAACACCATGCATATAAAGAAAGGGGGCGGCGGCGTGGACAGGAAAGCCTATCTGGCCAAGCTCCGCAGCCAGAACAAGCGGGAGCGGGCTTTTGCCAGCCTGGGGCTGACGTGCTCCGGCCGGGACCTGGCCATTGCCTTCGGACTGTATCTGGCGGCGGTGGTGCTGTGTCTGTTGCTGCGGAACATCGACCTGCACCAGGACACCACCTATGTGGCGGTGATCTTCCTGCTGGATGTGTTCCTGACAGCCTACTGGACCAACGGCTATGTGCTGGGCATCATCACCGCTGTGGCCGGCGTGTTCAGCGTGGACTACATCTTCACCTATCCCTACTGGCACATCAGCTTCACCCTCACCGGCTTTCCGCTGACGTTCCTGGTCATGATGACCATCTCCGTGCTGACGGCGGCCGTCACCAGCCGCGCCAAGCAGACGGAGGCCGCCCGCCGTGAGGCGGAGAAGGAGAAGATGTACGCCGATCTGCTGCGGGCCGTGTCCCACGACATCCGCACGCCGCTGACCGGCATCGTGGGCGCCACCAATGTTCTGCTGGAGCAGGATGTTGAGCTGACGAAGGGGCAGCGGCTCCAGCTGCTGCGCTCCACCAACGAGGACGCCCAGTGGCTCATCCGCATCGTGGAGAACCTGCTGTCCATCACCCGCATCAACGCCGAGGAGGCCCGGGTGAAAAAGGCGCCGGAGGCGGCGGAGGAGGTCATCGGCAGCGCCGTGGCCAAGACCCACAAGCACTATCCTGATGTGGACGTGCGGGTATCCGTGCCGGACGAGCTGATGCTGGTGCCCATGGACCCGCTGCTCATCGAGCAGGTGTTGGTGAACCTCATGGAAAACGCGGTGATCCACGGCGGCACCAGCCGTATCGACATCACGCTGACGCAGCAGGGGGACGACGCGGTGTTTACCGTGTCCGACAACGGCAGCGGCATTCCGCTCCACCTTCTTGGCAAGTTATTTGACGGGGCGGCCCGCAGTGACCGCACCAGCGACGGCAAGCGCAGCATGGGCATCGGCCTGTCTGTGTGCCGCACGGTGGTGCACGCCCACGGCGGGACGATCCGGGGAGAGAATAAAAAAGACGGCGGCGCATGCTTCACCGTGACGCTGCCCATGAAAGGAGACGACTATGAAGATTAAAGACAAGGTACTGATCGTGGAGGATGAGCAGTCCATCAGCAACTTTATCTCCATGATCCTCACAGCCAACGGGTACGACACCATCATCGTCCGCAGCGGGGAGGAGGCTCTGACCATGATCGCCTCCCACTGTCCGGATCTGATCGTGCTGGACCTGGGTCTGCCGGACATGGACGGCATGGAAGTACTGAAGTCCGTCCGCAAGTGGTCGAACCTGCCGGTCGTGGTGGTCTCCGCCCGCAATCATGAGCACGACAAGGTGGAGGCGCTGGACTACGGCGCCGACGACTATCTGGTCAAGCCCTTCGGCACCTCCGAGCTGCTGGCCCGCATCCGCACGGCCATCCGCCACACCCGCACCACCCTGTCCAACACCCAGATCGCCCAGTCTGGCAAGTTCGTCACCGGCGACCTGACCATCGACTATGACAAGCACCAGGTGCTGATGAACGGCCAGAACGCCGGCCTCACCGTCAACGAATACAAGATCGTGGCCCTGCTGGGCAAGTACGCCGGCAAGGTGCTGACCTACGATTTCATCATCCGGGAGCTGTGGGGCCCCAAGGCCAAGACGGACAACCAGATCCTCCGGGTGAATATGGCCAACATCCGCCGCAAGATCGAGCCGACCCCCGGCAACCCCCAGTACATCTTCACCGAGGTGGGTGTGGGCTACCGCATGCGGGAGGGCGACTGAACCCTATACATATCCATAAAAAAGCGCCCCGCTAAAGAGCGTTGACATAAGAAAACAAGCAAGAATCCAATAAAATCAACGCTTTTAAGGGCAGTGGGCAAACAGGTTAGCTCAAAAATTGAATAACCAAGCGACAAAAGGGATGTTACCGCAAGGCAGCATCCCTTTTCGCATCCCGCAACGCCGCAGATTTTGAAAGAAGTCTGCGGCGTTTTTTTCTGCCCAAATCCAGAAAGGAGGCGCAGCCGGATTGTACTTTATGAGCGGTAAAAGCCGCGCATTTGAAATGCTCATGCAGGGAAAGCCCGGATTTGACCGGTACGAGAACGGCTGCACCGAACATGAGGACTGTAACACCTGCCACTTCTACCGTCCGCACTGGAAATATCGGTTTTGTGTATATGCCGAGTGTCCGTATGAACCGGGCAGACAAACCGCAATCCGGCGCAGCAAGGCAGAGTGAGCGAAAGGAGATGATAACCTATGGCAGTATTTCGGGTGGAAAAAAACAGCGGCTACACCGTTATGTCCAATCACCACCTACGCAATCAGGAGCTTTCCCTAAAAGCAAAGGGGCTGCTGTCCCAAATGCTGTCCCTGCCGGATAACTGGGACTACACGCTGAAAGGTCTGTCCCTTATCAACCGGGAAAAGATCGACGCGATCCGGGAGGCAATACGGGAGCTGGAAAGAGCCGGATATATTGTCCGCAGCCGGGAACGCGACGAAAAAGGACGCTTGCGCGGCGCAGATTATATAATCTATGAGTTTCCCAAAAAGCCAGTATCGGATTTACCTACATTGGAAAATCCAACATTGGATAATCCAACGCAGGAAAATCCTACGTTGGAAAACCCTACGTTGGAAAATCCAACGCAATTAAATAAAGATATATTAAGAACTGACTTATCAAAAAAAGAAAGATCAATTACAGATCTATCAAGTACCGATTCCATTCCTATCCTTTCCCCTTACCCCTCCCCTTTGAGCGTGGACGGGGAACAAGCGGCTGCGCCGCCGGAACGGAAGCGAAAGGAAACGGCAGCCAGCGAAAATGAAGCATATAGGATTTACCGGGAGATTATCTGCGATAACATCGAATACGACATCCTTTTGCAGGATAAGCGCATTGACCGTGACCGCCTGGACGAGATCGTGGACATTATTCTGGAAACGGTATGCAGTTCCCGCAAGAAGATCCGCATTGCCGGAGACGACTATCCGGCAGAGCTGGTAAAAAGCAAGTTTATGAAGCTGAACAGCAGCCATATCGAGTTTGTCTTTGACTGTCTGCGGGAGAACACCACTAAGATCCGCAACATCCGGCAATATCTCCGGGCGGTGCTGTTTAATGCCCCCAGCACTATTGACAGCTACTATACTGCCCTTGTTGCGCACGATATGGCACAGCCGGATTGGGGCAAGCCCAAAAGCAGCATCCCGGATTACAGCTATGAGGGAGCAGACAGCCTATGAGGATTTGCCTGTATCAGCGGGTGCATCCACCTTAGAGAGGCACCTGTAAAGCTGCGAAAGGAGGTACATTTTGCAGGAAGAAGTTACAAGTAAGACCATTGCACTTGCAATTAAGACGGCAAAGCTGGACGGAAAGGTGCTGCAAGCAGCACTGCGACAGTTCATGCAGCTTTACCGCAAGAAACGGGATACGCCCCACCGTGGCAAACAAACGTTGAAACAGCTTATGCGTCACGGCACCGGCGTTTCCAATATCGAAATCACCGACGCGAATATCAAAGCCTTTTCCCAAACTGCCAAAAAGTACGGCGTTGACTTTGCACTGAAAAAAACAGATGACCGCTACCTTGTGTTCTTCAAGGGCAGAGATGCAGATGTGCTGACCGCAGCGTTCCGCGAGTTCTCTGCAAAGAAACTGGACATGGAGCGCAAGCCGTCTGTACGAAGGGATATTGGCGAGAAAAAAGCCGAAGCTGCAAAACGGACGGCAGCACGGGATACGGTGAAGAAAATGGACAGGGGGATTGATCGATGAAGCCGGAAGTGAAAAAACTGATTCTGTTAAATCTCCCGTATCTGTTGTTTGTATATCTGTTTGGGAAGGTCGGACAGGCGTTCCGGCTGGCACAGGGTATCGATCTATCCGCAAAGCTGCTGCATATCGGGCAGGGCTTTACCGCAGCCTTTTCCAATGCCGCGCCAAGCTTTCACCCCATCGATCTGCTAATCGGCATTGCTGGTGCGGTGATTATCCGGCTGGTGGTCTATTCCAAGCAGAAAAACGCCAAGAAGTACCGCAAGGGTATGGAATACGGCACGGCACGTTGGGGTACGCCCGCCGACATCAAGCCCTTTATCGACCCGGTGTTTGAAAACAATGTGCTGCTGACACAGACCGAACGGTTGATGATGTCCAACCGTCCGAAGGATCCGAAGAACGCGAGAAACAAGAATATCCTTGTCATAGGGGGCAGCGGTTCGGGAAAGACCCGCTTCTTCGCCAAACCCAACATCATGCAGCTTCACAGCTCCTATGTGATCACTGACCCGAAAGGCAGCCTGATTTGCGAGGTAGGACAGCTTTTACAAAGGGCAAAGTACCGGATCAAGGTGCTGAATACCATCAACTTTTCCAAGAGTATGCACTACAACCCCTTTGCCTATCTGCGCAGCGAAAAAGACATTTTGAAGCTGGTCAATACGATTATCGTCAATACCAAGGGTGAGGGCGCACAGAGCGCCGAGGATTTCTGGGTGAAGTCGGAACGCCTTTTCTATTCGGCGCTGATTGGATATATTTTCTACGAAGCGCCGGAGGAAGAAAAGAACTTTACCACCATGCTTGACATGATCAATGCCAGCGAAGCAAAGGAGGATGACAGCGAGTTTCAAAGCCCCGTTGACCTCATGTTTGCCCGGCTGGAAGAAAAAGATCCGGAGCATTTTGCGGTACGGCAGTATAAGAAGTTCCTGCTGAGTGCCGGAAAGACCCGTGCCTCGATCCTTGTCAGTTGCGGTGCAAGGCTTGCTCCCTTTGATATTCGGGAACTGCGGGAGTTGATGGAATATGACGAAATGGAACTGGACACGCTGGGCGACAGAAAGACCGCCCTGTTCCTCATCATGAGTGATACAGATTCGACCTTTAATTTTGTCATTGCCATTTTGCAAGCCCAGCTATTTAACCTGTTATGTGACAAGGCCGATGATGTGTACGGCGGCAGGCTGCCCGTTCACGTCCGCTGCATATTGGACGAGTTTGCCAACATCGGGCAGATCCCGCAGTTTGACAAACTCATTGCTACTATCCGAAGCCGTGAAATATCGGCTTCTATTATTTTGCAGTCGCAGAGCCAGCTAAAGGCGATCTATCGGGACAATGCCGATACCATAGTGGGCAACTGCGATACCATGCTGTTTTTAGGCGGTAAGGAGAAAACCACGCTCAAAGAGATCTCGGAGATTTTAGGGAAAGAAACGATTGACAGTTTCAACACCAGCGAGAATCGGGGCAAGGAAATCTCCCACGGCTTAAATTATCAAAAACTCGGAAAGGAGCTGATGACACAGGACGAAATCGCAACGATGGACGGAGGAATGTGTATTTTGCAGGTGCGCGGCATCAGACCGTTTTTCTCCAAGAAATACGATATTACAAAGCACCCGAATTATAAATACCTTTCCGACGCCGACAAGAAAAATGCCTTTGATGTTGAGAGATACATCCGGGCGCAGAGAAAGAAGAAACGCACCCCTGCGGTGGTAGAGCCGGAGGAACCGTTTGACTTTTACGACATTGATTTGTCGGATATGAATATGGCCGCAGAAGAAAGCGGCGAATGAAAGGAGCAGCTATGGAACGCTCGAATTATGAGGCTTTTATGGATTGTCTGAACCCGATGATCACGATCACCCGCGCTATCCTCTGCGGTGTAGTGCTGTGGGAGAAGATACAGGAGTGCGATGCTCTGGGTATCCCCTATACGGAAATTGACACGGAGGAAGCTGCGCGTGAAGTGGATCGACGGCTTGCAATGGAACGAGAGTATCTGTATGTCCTTGCCCTAAAAGAATGGGCGGAAGCAGACCTGTCCAGCCGGACAATCAAAACGGACGAAGCAGCCGCCGACAAGGGCGGCTGTACTACTGACCAAACACAAATCAATTCTGAATAATGGAGGTAATTTATGGATTTCTTTAACAGCGCAGTTGACGTATTGCAGACACTCGTGATCGCTCTCGGTGCCGGTCTTGGCATCTGGGGTGTCATCAACCTTTTGGAGGGCTACGGCTCGGACAATCCCGGCGCTAAGAGCCAGGGCATGAAGCAGCTCATGGCTGGCGGCGGTGTCGCCCTCATCGGTCTGATCCTTGTACCTTTGCTCTCTGGCCTGTTCGGTTAATTTGCCCGTATCAATCTTTCGCGCCCGTCCGTGTAAAGCGGGCGGGCGCGGGAAAGGAGGTGCTGCCATTTGATACTTGATTGGCTCGAAGAATGGTTCAGGGGAATATTGACAGACGGCATCATCGGAAACCTGACCGGCCTGTTTGATACCGTCAACGAAAAGGTGGGCGAAATCGCCGGAGAAGTAGGCGCAACGCCGCAGGGCTGGAACGCCGGAATTTTTAACATGATCCGCAGCCTTTCCGAAACAGTCATTATCCCGATAGCAGGCGCAATCCTCGCCTTTGTCATGTGCTATGAGCTGATCCAGATGGTGACGGAGAAGAACAATATGCACGACATTGACACCTTTATGTTCTTCAAATGGGTGTTTAAGTCTTTTGCTGCTGTTCTGATCGTTACGAACACATGGAATATCGTCATGGGGATTTTCGATATGGCGCAGCATGTGGTCAACCAGAGCGCAGGCGTGATTATCAGCGATACCAGCATTGACCTCGCTTCTGTGGTAACAGACCTTGAAGCGCAGCTTGAAGCAATGAGCCTTGGCGGGCTGATCGGACTGTGGTTTCAATCCCTGTTTGTGGGGCTGACCATGAATATCCTGTCTATCTGCATTATGCTGGTGATCTACGGCAGGATGATTCAGATTTACCTTGTGACCTCACTTGGCCCGATCCCGCTTTCCACCATGGCAAACAGCGAATGGCGCAGCGTCGGGCAGAATTACTTGAAATCTCTGCTGGCACTGGCGTTTCAGGCATTTCTCATTATGGTATGCGTGGGCATCTATGCGGTGCTGATACAGACCATCGGCGCAGGCGGCGACATCTCCGGCGCGATCTGGCGGGCGATGGGCTACACGGTGCTTTTGTGCTTCTGCCTGTTCAAAACCGGCAGCATGGCAAACGCAGTGTTCGGCGCACATTGACGGAGGTGAGACTATCGGAAAATACAATATCATTTATGCCGACCCACCTTGGCGCTATGAAAGCGGAAAGGTGCAGGGCGCGGCAGAAAACCACTATCCCACCATGAGCATAGATAATCTGTGCGCTCTGCCGGTGGCAGAGCTGACCGCAAAAGACTGCGCCCTGTTTCTGTGGGCAACCTTTCCCCAGTTACCCGAGGCGCTGCGTCTGATCAAGGCGTGGGGCTTTCAATATAAGACTGTGGCCTTTGTCTGGCTGAAACGGAACCGGAAAAATCCCACATGGTTTTATGGATTGGGCTATTGGACGCGGGGCAACGCAGAAATATGTCTGCTGGCAACCAAAGGAAAACCGAAACGGCAGTCCGCAGGCGTACATCAATTCATTATCTCGCCCATAGAGCAGCACAGTAAAAAGCCAGATGAAGCAAGGCAGAAAATCCTTGCCCTTATGGGCGACCTGCCCCGTTTAGAACTGTTTGCCCGGCAGAAAGCACCGGGTTGGGACGTTTGGGGCAATGAAATTGCAAGCGATATTACGCTTGCGGAAAGGAGGAACGATGGCTTATGTGAATGTGCCGAAGGACTTGAACAAGATTAAGTCCAAGGTGCTTTTCAATTTGACCAAACGACAACTGATCTGTTTTGGCGTGGCGGCGCTTATGGGAGTGCCGCTGTTCTTTTTACTCAAAGACAGCGCAGGAACCACGGCTGCGGCAATGGTGATGATCCTTGTCATGCTTCCCGGATTCCTGTTTGGCGTATATGAGAAGAACGGACAGCCCCTTGAAGTGGTTTTGCGGCAGATGATTGAAAGCTGCTTTATCCGTCCAAAGGAGCGCCCCTATCAGACCGATAACGCATACGCCGCCCTTGTGCGGCAATATCAAATGGAAAAGGAGGTAAAAGCGATTGTCCAAGGCGACAAAACCCGCAGCGGAAAACACAGCGGCAAAGCGTAAACTCACCCGCGCGGAAAAAAGAGAAATTGAGGCGATCATCCGCAAGTATAAGGGCGACGGCAAGCCCCATACGGCGCAGGACACGATTCCCTATCAGACCATGCACCCGGACGGTATCTGCCATCTGGGCGGCAGGAGCTATTCCAAAAGCATTGAGTTTTTCGATGTGAACTACCAGCTTGCCCAGCCGGACGATCAGACAGCGATTTTTGAATACCTGTGTGATCTGTACAACTATCTGGACGCTTCCATTCATGTGCAGCTTACCTTTGTCAACCGGAAAACCGACCGGGAGCAGCTTGCACAGAGTTTTGAGATTCCGCTTTGCGGCGACGGATTAGACCATATCCGGCAGGAGAACACGGGGATTCTGAAACGTCAGCTTGAACGGGGCAATAACGGAAACGTCAAGACCAAGTATCTGACCTATACCATTGAGGCAGACAATCTGAAAGCAGCGCGGGCGCGGCTTACCCGCATTGAAACCGACCTGCTGGGCTACTTCAAGGTGATGGGCGCAGCAGCGCGGGCATTGGACGGCAAAGATCGGCTGGAAGTGCTGCACGGTATCATGCACCCGGATGGCGAGCGGTTTTCCTTTGACTGGAATTGGCTTGCCCCAAGCGGGCTGTCCACCAAAGACTTTATCGCTCCGTCCTCATTTGCTTTTAAGAACAGCCGGATGTTCCAGATGGGCGGAAAGCTGTGCGCAGCCAGCTTCCTGCAAATTATCACCCCGGAGCTGAACGATCATGTATTGACGGACTTTCTGGATACCGATTCGGGCATTGTCGTCAATCTCCATGTGCAGGCGCTGGATCAGTCGGAAGCCGTCAAAATGATCAAGCGTAAGATTACCGATCTCGACGCCATGAAGATACAGGAACAGAAAAAAGCTGTCCGGGACGGCTACGATATGGACATACTTCCCTCTGACCTTGCGACCTACGGCGGCGAAGCGAAAAAGCTCTTAAACGAACTGCAAAGCCGCAATGAGCGTTATTTCATGATCACTTTCCTTGTGCTGAACTATGGCGATACCAGGCGCAAGCTGGAAAATGACGTGTTCCGCGCCGCAGGAGTGGCGCAGAAATACAACTGCCAGCTTACCCGTCTGGACTTCCAGCAGGAACAGGGGCTTGTATCGTCCCTGCCGCTGGGGGTGAGCCAGATCAAAATCACACGGGGAATGACGACCTCTGCCGTCGCGATTATCGTTCCCTTCGTTACACAGGAGCTGTTCATGGGCGGCGATGCCTTTTATTACGGTCTGAACGCCAAATCCGGCAACATGATCATGCTGGATCGCAAGAATGCCCGTTCTCCCAACGGGCTGGTATTTGGTACACCCGGCGGGGGCAAGTCTTTTTCCTGTAAGCGCGAGATGGTAAGCGTGATTCTGAAAACCGGCGACCATGTGATCGTGTGCGACCCAGAGGGCGAATATGCGCCGCTGGTGAAGCTGCTCCACGGGCAGATTATCCGGCTGTCACCCACCAGCACCGACTATGTGAACCCGCTGGACATCAATCTGAATTATTCCGAGGACGAAAACCCGCTGGCGCTGAAATCCGACTTTGTACTGTCTTTTTGTGAGCTGATTATGGGCGGCAAGGCCGGACTGGAAGCCATTGAAAGAACGGTAATTGATCGGGCGGTACAGCGGATCTACCAGCCCTACTTTGCTGACCCATGCCCGGAGAATATGCCGATCCTGTCCGACCTGCATGACGCGCTGACGGCGCAGCATTTACCGGAAGCCGACCGGGTAGCACAGGCGCTTGATCTGTATGTATCGGGATCCCTTAACTTCTTCAACCACAGAACGACGGTGGACATCAACAACCGCTTTGTCTGCTATGACATTAAGGAACTGCCGAAGAATCTGAAAAAGCCGGGTATGCTGATTATTCAGGATCAGGTATGGAACCGTGTTACACTCAACCGCAACGCAGGCGTTTCCACATGGTATTATGCCGACGAGTTCCATTTGCTTCTGAAAGAACCGCAGACCGCAGCCTATTCCGCAGAGATATGGAAGCGTTTCAGAAAATGGGGCGGCGTGCCGACGGGCGCGACCCAGAACGTCAAGGATCTTTTATCTTCACCGGAAATTGAAAACATCCTTGAAAACTCTGACTATATCTGTATGCTCAACCAAGCGGCAGGCGACCGCAAAATCCTTGCGGAACGGCTGAACATTTCATCGGAGCAGCTTAAATACGTTACCAACTCCGCGCCGGGCGAAGGTCTTTTGTTCTTTGAGAATGTAATCCTGCCTTTCGTGGATCACTTCCCCAAGGACACCGAGCTTTACCGTATCATGTCCACCAAGCCAAGTGAGGTGAACGGACAATGAGCCTGCCCATTGACACCATCCTTTGCGGCGATTGCCTGTCTGTGCTGAAAACCCTGCCGGACGAAAGCATCCATTGCTGCGTGACTTCGCCGCCGTATTATGGCTTGCGTGATTACGGCATGGATGCGCAGATCGGGCGTGAGGACACACCGGAGGAATACATAGCACGGCTGACGGCGGTATTCCGTGAAGTAATGCGTGTGCTGCGCCCGGATGGGACACTCTGGCTGAATATCGCGGACAGCTATTGCGGCACGTCCGGTAAGGGTACTGCCCGGGATCCCAAATATCCGAACGGGCGCAACGGGCAGATTGTTTCCCTGTCCCGCATGGTACAGGGCTGCAAGCCAAAGGACATGATCGGGATCCCGTGGATGCTGGCGTTCTCCCTGCGCGGTGCAGGCTGGTATCTGCGCAACGACATTATTTGGGCAAAAGGAAATCCCATGCCGGAAAGTATCAAAGACCGGTGTACCCGCAGCCATGAACACATTTTTCTGTTTTCCAAAAGCAAACGGTATTTCTACGACTGGCAGGCCATAGCCGAGCCGATCGCGCCCACAACTGCCCTGCGCAAGAAAAACGGGCGCGGCGTGGGCAAGTATTCTTCTCCCGTTCCCGGTCAGCCGCAAACCCAAAATATTAACAAGCCCAGAGAAAAAGGCAGCATAACCGACGAAATGATTTCGCCCGTCCGGGCTAAGCGCGACGTGTGGTTTATCAACACCGTGCCGTACAAGGGCGGGCATTTTGCTGCCTATCCGCCAAAGCTGGCGGAAAACTGCATACTGGCAGGATGTCCGGCAGGCGGGGTTGTCCTTGACCCATTCATGGGCAGCGGTACGACGGGGCTTGCGGCAAAACGGCACGGACGGCACTACATCGGCATTGAACTGAACACAGCGTTTTGTTCCCTTGCAAGGGACCGGATCGGAGGTGATACCACTTGAAAGACCCATTAAAACCCCGGGATAAAATTACCCAGCACATGACCCGTGACGGGCTGGTGCGGGAAAATCAGACGACGGGCGAAGTACAGAGCGTTTCCGGCAGGGATGCGGAACAAAATTTTTCCCCTGCGGCGCAGGAGGATCTTCCGGTTTCTGCGGGCGGCACAGCGGAAAAGGCACTGAACCGCGCTGTATCTGAGCATGACGCTCATGCCGCAAGAAAACGAATCCGAAAAGCAAACAGCAAGATCCGTGAGGGCGAAGCTGTCCGGCAGCGCCCCGGCTCCCGGCTGCAATTCAGCGACGAGGAACGCGGCGATCCGGCACTGCAAAAGTATATCCGCAAATCCGAAACACGGGCAGATAAGCTGGACACTGCGCGGGAAGCCATACCGAAAAAGCGTGTTTTACACAAAGAGCGTGTTTTTGACGAGGCAACCGGCACGGCGCATACCAAGCTGCGCTTTGATAAGGTGGATCAGCCTGCCCCAAAGATTAAATCCAATCCGGCAGGCCGACCCGTGCGGGAGGCAGCAATGCTTGTCCATGGGAAAATTCACGAGGTTGAGAATGAAAACGTCGGTGTGGAAAGTGGACATAAGGGCGAGGAACTTGCCGAGCGCGGCGCTGGCGGTGCATACCGCTATGCAAAACGCCGTCATAAGTTGAAACCTTACCGGGCAGCGGCAAAAGCCGAGCAAAAGGCAGTCAAAGCCAATGCGGAATATATGTATCAAAAGGCATTGTATGACAATCCGACGCTTCTTTCCGGCAATCCTCTCAACCAGTTTTTCCAGAAACAGCGGTTAAAGCGAGAATACGCCAAGGCAGCACGGGCGGCAAAAACGGCAGGCAGTACAGCGCAGAAAACCGCGCAGACCACCAAAAAGACCGCCGAAGCGTCCGCGAAAGCGGCAAAGCGTGTTGCCGAGGAAGCAAAGAAAACGGCTTCATTTGTAGCGCGGCACTGGAAAGGCTGTCTGATTGTCCTTGCAGGTTTCCTCCTTATTGTACTGCTGATCGGCGGGCTGCAATCCTGCTCCATTCTCTTTTCCGGTGCGGGCGGCGGTGTCGCAGCATCTTCCTACCAATCGGAGGACGCGGACATTCTTGCTGCCGAAGCCGCCTACTGTGAACTGGAAGCAGAGCTGCAAAGGTATCTGGACACCTACGAAAGCACCCATGACTACAACGAATACCACTATGACCTTGACGAGATCGAGCATGACCCTTATGTACTGATCTCGATTCTCTCTGCGCTCCATGAGGGCGCATGGACGGCTGGCGAGGTACAGGCAACACTGCAAATGCTCTTTGAGAAGCAGTATATCCTGACCGAAACCGTTACAAGGGAGGTGCGCTACCGCACGGAAACGAGAACGGGGACGCGGACTGTGACCGATCCCGAAACAGGCGAAACCAGCACGGAAACCTACGAATACACCGTCCAAGTTCCCTATGACTATTACATCTGCCAGGTGTCACTTGAAAACTTCAACCTTTCCCATGTTCCCGTGTACATCATGGGCGAGGAAACTTTGAGCAAATATGCCCTGTATATGTCCGTGCTGGGCAACCGACCGGATCTGTTCGGCAATTCTGAGTACATCAGCCGGTATATTACAAACCGGCCTGCAGGTTATGAAATTCCCGCATCGGCGCTGGAAGATGAAACCTTTGCCACGCTGATTGCCGAGGCGGAGAAATATATCGGGTATCCGTATGTCTGGGGCGGCAGCAATCCAAATACCTCTTTTGACTGTTCCGGCTTTGTATCTTGGGTGCTGACCAACAGCGGCGTATGCAATACCGGGCGTTTGGGTGCGCAGGGGCTATATAACATCTCTACCCCTGTTTCCAATCCCCAGCCGGGTGATCTGGTGTTTTTTACGGGAACCTATGACACGCCGGGCGTTTCTCATGTGGGTATTTATGTGGGCAATTCCATGATGCTGCACTGTGGGGATCCGATTTCGTATTCTAATCTGAACAGCAGCTATTGGCAGTCCCATTTCTACGCCTACGCCAGACCGCCCTACAACTAATCTGAAAATCGAAAGGAGTAAACATTATGGCACTTACTAAGCTGGAACGTATCGAACGGGAGATTGAAAAGACCCGTGGCAAAATTACCGAGTATCAAAACAAGCTCAAAGAGCTGGAAGCCCAGCGCACCGAACAGGAAAACTTTGAGATTGTGGGTATTGTGCGCTCCATGTGCATGACCCGCGACGAACTGATGGACTTTCTGCGCAGCGGCGGCAACGATGCGCCGCCTGCGGAAAATGTCTATCACGAACAGGAGGATATGACCAATGACGAGGAATAAAGGAAAGCTGCGTACTGTTATCGTGCTGCTTGCCGCCGTGCTTTGCATGACGGCTTTTTCTACGGTTGCCTATGCAGGCGGCGGCGATTACTACGACAGCGAGCTGCCGCCGGAAAGCACTGCAACAGAAGAAACGGAACCTGCTGCTTCCGAGCCGTCCCCGGCCGTGGAACCGGGGACGCCCTTTACGGAGGACGGGATCGCGCTGACCCGGGATCTGCTTTTTGATAAGGCAACCAACAAGCAGTTTATTACGGTGGAAACCAGAAGCGGACATACCCTGTATATCATCATTGATTATGATAAACCCGCCGACGAGGACGGCGAACAGTATCACACCTATTTCCTCAACCCCGTGGACGAAGCTGATCTTTTGGCACTATTGGAGGACGAGGGCGGAAACAGCCCTATTACCTGTAGCTGCACCGAAAAATGCAGCGCAGGCAAGGTTAATACAGCCTGCCCCATTTGCAGCACCAATATGAGCGAGTGCGCCGGAAAAGAAGCTGCCCCTGCCGATCTGGAACCGACCGAGCCAACCGAAGAACCGAAGAAAAGCAATGTGGGCGGTATCCTTGCGATTGTCTTAATACTTGCGTTGGGCGGCGGCGCTGCTGTGTGGTACTTCAAGTTCCGCAAACCGAAAGCCGATACCAAAGGCAGCACCGAGCTGGATGAGTTCGATTTTGACGAGGATGACGAGGAAGAAACCGACAATTACGGTGATTATGGGGCTGACGGCAATGTGCCGGTGCAGGCCGATGAACAGGAGGACAACGAATGAGTATTTTGATTATCTGTGAAAAGCCCTCTGTTGCAAAGACCATTGCGGGTGCTCTTGGGGCAAAGGAGCAAAAAGACGGCTACATACAGGGCAACGGGCTGCTGGTGTCCTGGTGCATTGGACATCTGGTGAGTATGGCCGACGCAGGCAGCTATGACGAGCGTTTCAAAAAGTGGCGATACGAAGATTTGCCGATTCTGCCTGAGGACTGGAAATATACGCTGACCCCCGGCAAGGAAAAGCAGTTTTCCGTCTTAAAGGAGCTGATGCATCGCCCCGATGTGACGGAGCTGGTGAACGGCTGCGACGCCGGGCGCGAGGGTGAGCTGATTTTCCGCTTTGTCTATGAACAGGCTGATTGCCGCAAGCCGTTCAAGCGACTGTGGATTTCTTCTATGGAGGACAGCGCGATCCGCGAGGGCATGGACACGCTCAAAGACGGGCGAGAGTATGACCCGCTGTATCATTCGGCGCTGTGTCGTGTGCGGGCAGATTGGCTGGTGGGCATCAATGCTACCCGCCTTTTCTCCGTGCTGTACCATAAGACGCTGAATGTGGGGCGCGTTCTTTCCCCGACGCTGAATCTACTGGTGGAGCGCGACGGGAAGATTGCCACGTTCAAGAAAGAAAAATATCATATTGTGCAGATCGGCTGTGGCAGTGTGAAAGCGGAAAGTGAGCGCATTGCCGACGCTGCCGAAGCAAATGCCCTGCAAACGGCTTGCGAGCATTCGCAGGCCGTTTGTGCTTCTCTGAAAAAAGAAAAGAAAACCATACAGCCTCCGAAGCTCTATGACCTTACTTCCTTGCAGCGGGAAGCCAACCGCATTTACGGCTTTACTGCCAAGCAGACCCTTGATTATGCCCAAGCCCTGTACGAAAAGCGGCTGCTGACCTATCCGAGAACGGACAGCAATTACATCACTTCCAATATGGAACAGACGGCGGCTGATCTTGTCGCGGCGCTGCTGCCGCAGCTTCCCTTTATGCAGGGCGTGGAGCTTGCCCCGGAGATGGGGCGCGTTATCAACAATGCCAAGGTAACAGACCATCATGCAATTCTGCCCACAGCGGAGCTTGCAAAGGCTGGTTTTACAGGACTTGCAGAAAGCGAAAAGAAACTGCTGTCCCTTATCTGCTGCAAGCTGCTTTGCGCGGTTGCTCCTGACCATGTGTACGAAGCTGTCACTGCCGTATTTGAGTGCAGCGGCAAGCAGTTTACCGCCAAGGGCAAAAATGTCCTTCACGGTGGTTGGAAAGACATTGACGCCTGTTTCCGCACTATGCTGAAAGGCAAATCCGATGTGGACACCGAGGACGAAGCGACGCTGCCGGAGCTTTTTGAGGGACAGGCCTTTGACAACCTTGCCGCATCTGTTACCGAGCATTACACCACCCCGCCGAAACCATATACCGAAGATACGCTGCTGTCCGCTATGGAAAGTGCGGGCAAAGAGGATATGCCCGATGAAGCCGAGCGCAAGGGACTGGGTACACCCGCGACCCGCGCTGCCATGATCGAAAAGCTGCTGTCTGCCGGATTTGTGGAGCGCAAGGGCAAAAGCCTTGTGCCGACCAAAGACGGCGTGAATCTGGCGGTCATTCTGCCGGATATGCTGAAATCCCCGCAGCTTACCGCTGAATGGGAAAGCAGGCTGACCGAGATTGCTAAAGGTAACGCAAATCCGGACGAGTTTATGGGTGGTATTGCCGAGCTGACGCGGGAATTGGTGAAGCAGTATTCTCACATCACCGAGGACGGGAAAAAACTGTTTGCACCGGAAAAGGAAGCCATTGGCACCTGTCCCCGCTGCGGCAGCCCCGTCTATGAGGGAAAGAAAAACTATTATTGTTCCAACCGCGCCTGCCGCTTTGTCATGTGGAAGAACGACAGATTTTTTGCGAGCAGGAAAACAGTATTTTCAAAGAAAATCGCTGCTGCGCTCTTGAAAGACGGTAAGGCAAAGGTCAAAGGCTTGTATTCTGAGCGCACAGGTAAAACCTATGACGGTACGGTGCTTCTCTGCGACACAGGCGATCAGTATGTGAATTACCGTATCGAGCAGCGAAAATGATCCGGCTGAATGAAGCGCAGTATCGCAAGGTGAAAAAGCTGACCCGCCGCCTTTGTGCAAACAATGACGGCGGATGCTGCTTGCTGCTGGACGACGGGGATCCGTGTGTATGTGTGCAGGCGATCAGCTTTTCTCTACTGTGCCGGTATTTTCGGGAAGCGGTACTGCCTGCCGACCGGGAGCTGTGCGCGGATATTATGTGCCAGCATGATACTCGCAAAAGATGTGAGCTGTGCGGAAAGCCGTTCCACGCCCGCAGCAATCGCGCCAAATACTGCGACGCCTGCGCAGTATTTGCAGCACGGCGGATGGCTTGTGAACGCAAGCGCCGTGAACGCGAAAGAAACACTAAAACAAAGCTGCAAGTCACGGTTTAGGGGCTGAAAAAGCCTTGCAGCAAGCTACTTTCCAGCCGCACTTTTGGTATGCGAGGGATAAACCTGCCAAACAGCCGAAAAATGGCTTTGAAAGCGTGACATACGAGTTTCCGGCTCTGCCGGAGAAAAGAAAGTTACGCAGCAAGCATAGGGAGTGTAGCTACACTCCCGACAAGTCCCCACTTTTCTCCATGGAGATCAGCGGGGATTTGTCTTTTGGGATACTCCCAAACCCCTATATTTTTGAAAGGAGCGAACGCATGAGTGATTTTGAAGCAAGACCCTTTGAGTTGACTGCCAAGGACACCGAGGGCAAGGTAAAGGAAGTGACGGAGCGGCTGGAAGCCGGTGTGCGGGAGCTGTTTGAAAGTGAACGCTATCAAGCCTATCTGAAAGCCATGTCCAAGTTCCATGATTACAGTCTGAACAATACGCTGCTGATTCTGATGCAAAAGCCGGACGCTTCCCTTGTAGCAGGCTTTGGCAAGTGGCGCGATGACTTTGAGCGTCATGTAAAGCGCGGAGAAAAAGGCATAAAAATCTTTGCCCCGGCACCGTACACCATAAAGAAAGAAGCGGAAAAGATTGACCCGGATACCGGGCAGCCGGTAATTGGTGCTGACGGTAAGCCCGTCATGGAGCAGCGGGAAATCAAGATCCCTGCCTTTAAGGTGGTAAGCGTCTTTGATGTGAGCCAGACCGACGGCAAAGAGATCCCCGATCTTTCGATAGATGCATTGACCGGCAGCGTTGAGCAATACGAGGATTTTTGGCGCGTACTGAAAGAGGTTTCCCCGGTGCCGGTGGAACTGGAAAAGATCGAGGGCGGCGCACACGGCTATTACAGCCTTGCAGATAAACGCATTGCTGTTGATGAGGGTATGAGCGAACTGCAAACAATCAAGACCCTAATCCACGAAATTGCCCACGCAAAGCTGCATGACATTGATCTGAACGCACCGCCGGAGGAACTGGAGAACCGTCCAAACCGGCGCACTCGTGAGGTGGAGGCGGAAAGCATCGCCTTTACGGTGTGCCAGCACTTCGGGCTGGATACTTCCGATTATTCTTTCGGATATGTTGCCGGTTGGAGCAGCGATAAAGAAATCAAGGAACTAAAAGCGTCCCTTGAAACCATCCGTACCACGGCAAGTGCGCTGATTACTGAAATTGAGGAACGCTTGCAGGCGCTTTCGCAGCAGCGGGAAACGGCACAGGAGCAGGAAACCGCAGCACTGACAGAACCGCAGCCGGAAAATACTTTTTCAATTTACCAGCTCAAAGGCGGCGACGAAACAAGGGATTACCGGTTTGAGCCGCTGGAACGACTGCGGGAACTTGGCCTTTCCGCACAGAAAAACAATTACGATCTTGTATATTCTGCGCCGCTGGCTGACGGGGAAACCTTAGAGGATCTATTTGTGCGGTTTAATGTGGAACGCCCCGAGGATTTTACAGGGCATAGTCTTTCCGTGTCCGATGTCATTGTACTGCGTCATGGAGAGCAGCAAAGCGCACATTACTGTGATAGCTTCGGGTTTACCGAGGTGCCGGAGTTCTTACAACAGGAGCAAGATATCCGGCAGGAAACAGCGCAGCCGGTCTTTGCGCAAATCCCGCCTGAACGGCAGCAGGCGATCCGGGACGAGGTACAGGCCACCTTGCAAATGCTGGTAGATACCGATATGCAGCTCTCCGGTGAGGTATCGCAGGGTACGCTTGACGCGCTGGCGGCACAGGGATACGTCCTGCAGGACGGACAAATCACCAAGGCAGAGCAGGAAGAAGTCCCGCCCAACGCCGAGCCACAGGAGAAAAACCCGCCGAATATTACCCCGCTCACCGATTTGCAGAAAAAGGCGCTTGAAATTGCAAAGAAATATGACGGTCTGCCCATGCAGGATAAGATCGATGTGATTGCGCAGTGCTTTGGCAGCACCACCGGAAAAATTGAGACTTCTCCGTGCAGCGGCAAATGGCGCGGTACAAGCGATGTTTCAATCCGCTTTGACACCGGCACCTCTCTGTTTATTGGTAATCAGGCGACCCCGAAAGCCAAAACGAAAGCCGTACAGCAGGAACTTGTCAATACCGCTTTGGTGCAGTACAACCCGGAGATCATCGACGCGGCAAAGGAAACTGCGCTTGCTGCCCTCATGGAGCGTGAAGCAAAAGACAATGCCATTGCCGCAGAAAGGGGCTTGCAGCCGTATACCCTGCTGGGCGTTGAGTTCAACGACGGCACTGATGATAAGATCAGCGGATACATGGGATGGTACTATGTGACACTGGCAGTTGACGGTAAAATCTGTTCTCACATGGAAACCGGACTAAACCATGACATTGCAGCAGGCAGGGTAAGCACAGCGCCTACACGGGAGAATTACTATACCGCAGGTGCATTGAAAGAAAGTGACGTGGACTATGTGTTCAATAACGTGGGCTTTTCTTCTACCTCTGAGTTATATTCACTGCATATCAGTGATGCCGTTCGGGAGCGTGCTGAACAGGCGCTTGCAGAGCGCAACGCCGCTGCGGATTCGGAAAAGGAATTGCCGCCGTCCCTTGATCCGGCTGTACAGCCGGTGGTGACGATCATTTGGAGTGAAAGTGACAAGCTGCAAGAGGGCGAACAACTGCCCCTTGCCCGCGCTGATGCGCTGTTCAAAGCGCTGGACGAGGAAAAGCGTACCGAGCGCGAGAAGCCCGGATATACAGGTGGCTGGTATGACAAGACCAAGTTCCGCATTGATTGTACCTTTGACGGTGAGCGCGACAGCTACGAGGGACGGCAGGATTTTGGGGATGGGGACGGCTCTCTGATCGACCATATTGAGGCCTATCACGAATACTACGCCAATGATGAAAGCTGGCAAAACTATGTGCTGCACAATCATGGTGCTGAAAGCTGGGAGCAGGACAAAGCAGAACGGGAAATGATTCTCTCCGAGTTTGTGCCGTATATGCGTCTGCATTGCAATCTCTCTGAGCAGGAACGCACCGCAGCGGATGTGCTGGAAAACGGCGAAAATCTGACGCCGGAACAGACTGCGTATTTTACCGCCGTACTTGCCCATGTGGACACCTGCCGGGAAAAACTGAATGCAGGCGATTACCATCTGCCCGACCCGCCCCAGCTCTCCGACTTTGCACAGGAAACCGCAGAAATGGAAGCCTACAAAGACCATGTGCGGGAAGAAATCGCACAGGAAGCCGCAGCAGCGGGTATGACGACCACCGAATACGCAGCCAACGGCTACGAGCCGAGGGAGCAGCCCATCGACGCGCCGGAGCAGCCGGAAACCCCTGCTGTCAAGTATTATCCGATCAATGAGGGCGCAGCCCGGCGCGCCAACGATGCAAACAGCTACCGCGACTATGCGGCGGGCAGCGCCACCGCCGAATACCGGCAGATGGTCAATGAAGCAGCGGAGCTTGCCCAGCGGCAGAAAGAGCGCGTTGATCCCATGTACCATGAGAAAATAGATGCGCTGCTGGACACCTATGCCCGCAAGTTGGCAGCAAATCTGAATGACCATTATGCCATTGAAGCCCGTGTACCGTCTATCCTTATCGCTGGCGGCAGCAATTTCCCTGTGGCGAAGAAACACAAGCAGAACGCAGCCCGTGACCGCAATATGCAGGAGTGGCAGGATGTGCAGGGGATTCTTGATAAAATCCGCAGCACGGGTATGGGCGGTATTAGCGCGGACGATCCGCAGGCTGTCGCCAAACTGGAAGCCAAGCTCTCAAAGCTGGAAGAAGCGCAGGAAACCATGAAAGCGGTAAACGCCTATTACCGAAAGCATAAGACGTTGGACGGTTGTCCGCACTTAACGCCGGAACAGATCGACAAGCTGAAAGCGGACATGGCGCAGTCCTGGCACCTTGACAAAAGCAGGCCGTATCAGTCCTTTGTCCTCTCCAACAATAACGCGGAAATTCGCCGGATTCGTGCGCGTATCGAACAGGTACGGCAACATGAGGATACCCAGTTTGCCGGATGGGAGTTTGACGGTGGGCGTGTGGAAGCAAACAAAGCAGACAACCGCCTGCAGATCTTCTTCGACGGCAAGCCGGACGAAGGGACGCGGGACGAGCTGAAAGCCAACGGCTTCCGCTGGGCACCCAGCGTCGGTGCATGGCAGCGGCAGCTTAATATGAACGCCTACCGCGCCGCAGAGCATATTTCCTGTATTCAGCCTGTCACCGGGGACAAACCGGTTGATTTGCAGCGCAACGCCCAGTATCAGCAGGAAGCAGCTACCCCCGACACACTTATGACCGGGGAAAGAATTACAACGCCCCGTGGTAGCTTTCATGTTACCGGCATGACCCGCGAGCAGATGGAAGCCGCAGGCTATGGCTATCATCACAGTTCAGAGGACGGCAAATATCTCATTATGGGCAATGGCACACAGGCCTATGCCATTGCTGCCGAACAGCGGGTACCGGAAAACTATATGCGCACGGCAGAGCTGACCACCGAGCAGAATTACAACATGATCGACGGGCGGATCAACAACACCCCGTCTGTGGACGAGTTGGAAGAAAAGGCAAAGCGCGGCGAAGTGATCTCCCTGTCTGCCCTTGCCGCTGCGGTTAAGACCGAGGACGGCAGGACGCCCCAGCGCAGCGCGGACGGGAAAAAACCGTCAATTCGCGCCCAACTTAAAGCAGACCGGGCACAGGCTGCGGCAAAGCCGAAGCAGAAAGAAAAAGGACAGGAAGCAAGGCACAGTGTCCGACAGGCGCTGGAAATGGAGTAAGATATGAATAAGTTTGAGAATGTGGACGTGCTGGCATCGCTGCAACAGATTATGCAGCAGAATACAGCTTTTTTCCGAAATGATTTTGACATTGATAAAAAGATACTGACCCGGGCGGCGGCAAGCAAAAATACAGAGGATAAAATCTATCTCTGGTTTTGCCGTCCCAACGGGACACATTGTCTGCGGGAACGGGATGTGTTCCTGCGCGGAACGCGGGAGCATAACACCTTTCGTTTCTACCATGAACAGACCAAGGAGCGTGTGCTTGCCTACGCAGTGGTACTGTCCGGCGTAGAGGGCGGTAAAGTTAAGGGTAGTATCTATGAACTGGACTATGCAAGAAAAGCAGAGTTTATCATCCAGTCAGCCCTGCGAACAGACAACAACCGCCTGATCTATGAAAACGGATCACGGGAGCTGCCCAAGGATTACCGATTTGAAGCCGTGCCGGATCGGGAGTATGGAAAATTTTTGCGCTACGAAGCTGTGCCCCATGACCCGGACGCCCTGCGGGAGCTGCTGCGGGATGAGAGCCGAAAGAGAGAGCTGCTTGCGCTCGGTGATTTCAAAGCACATATTGGGAAACTGTCTGATGAAAAGGTACTTATCGAAGCACAGCGGATCTCCACCGCATTTCAGGCGTTGCAAGCGCCCAATAGCCCAAACGGAACACATTTCATGGTGGAGGTATCACCGTACTTTGAACGCATCGCATCCAGCCGGGAGCAAGATCGCTTATTTGCCGTGCTTCCCTATAAGTCCCTGTGCTTATCCGGTATGAAGGACAGGCGCGGTGTGTTTGCTCTCATAAGCAGTGACGAAAAACGAGATCTGCCCCTGCGCAGGCCGCGCCCCTCTGTGCGCTCGCAGCTCAAAGCCGGACAGATAAAGGCAGCCGCCCCGAAAAAGACGGCTGCTAAGACAAAAGAACAGGATTTGGAGGTTTGAACATGAATAGCATTTCTTTTACCGTGGAGGAAGAAAACCTGATCTGTATGTATCACCACGATGACCGCCGCAGGACAATGACGGCGATCTCCGGCGCCCTGCCCGATATGGGCGAGGATATGCGCCAGCTTGCCGGGCAGATAATCCAAAAGCTGCATAATATGACCGATGCAGCATTTGAGGAAGCGAAGTTTTCTATGACGCTTTCCGATACGGAATAAAAACGACGCGGGACGCGGCGGCCATCTTCGGCTGCTGCGTCCCGCATTTTCTTTTTGCCATTTTGTCACGGTTTCAAAGACTGTTTTCTCTTGTGGAAAGGAAAACATACGGGCAGCTTGGTTTCTGTGCCAGAAAGCCTTGCTGCAAGCCGCTTTTTATGCCCCTAAACAGTGACTTTAATCCTCTTTTTCGCCGTCCGATTCCGGCTCATGCCATTCTCTCAAGACCGCTTCCACCTGTGCGATCAGCTCGTCCTTATTCGGGATTACATAGGTATAGCGCGAGGCAAAGATGTTGTTGGAAAGCCCGCCGAGAGCATATTCCGCTTCCACATTTGTCTTATCGGTACAAAGAATAATACCGATGGGCGGGTTATCATCGGGATCGTTGACCTCTGCGGCATAATAATTGAGATACATATTGAGCTGTCCGACCGCTTCCGGCAGCAGCTTGACCGTTTTCAACTCGATCAGTACATAGGCACGGAGAGGTTTGTTGTAAAAAACCATATCCACATAGTAATGAATGTTGTTCAGTGTAACCCGCTGCTGTGTGCCGACAAACATAAAACCGCGCCCCAGCTCCAAAAGAAACTTTTCAATCTGCTGGATAAGTGCTTTTTCAAGCTCGCTTTCCATAACCGGCTTACTTTCGGGAATGCCCAGAAACTCAAAAACATAGGGGTCTTTGATGATGTCGCCGGGAGAAGCCATTTCAATCCCCTTTTGCGCAAGGGCAAGCACCGTTTCCTTATTTGTTTTTCCGTCAGAAAGCAGCAGTCTTTCATAAAGCGAGGTTGCCATCTGACGCTTTAATTCCCGGACAGACCAACCGGAATTGATTGCTTCCTTTTCGTAAAAGCTGCGTTTATCTGGGTCGGATATGGAAAGCAGCTCACAATAGTGCGACCAGCTTAATTTGCCAGACGGTGTCTGGCATTTTTGATAGGTGAGGTAAAACGCTCTCATATTTTGCAGATTGGAACGGGAAAATCCCTTGCCAAATTCCTTTGTCAGCGCTCTGGACAGTTCTTTTAATGTCTGCTGTCCGTATTCAGCACGTTCCCTGCTTTGCTGCTCATGCTCTACGATAATGCGCCCGATGTTCCAGTAAGTAGTTAAAAGCTCTGTGTTCAACTGCTGTGCTACGTTCTGCCGCGCAGACTGCAAAACCTCTTTGATTTCATTGATCATATCGCCATACTTCGCTATCTCATTCATAGTGTGTATCCTTTCTATTATGCCCTTTTTCAGATTTTTCAGTCACCGACCGGAATTTTCAGTTGTCCCTTGCGTGAAGGTGCAGTCCGCCGATCACGAGGAACACGATACCAAACGTCACCCAGCCCCAAACAAGATCTTTTTCTGTAAGCAAACACGCCAGCAGCCCGGCTGCCGCCGCATAAATCAGCGTAAGCAGTCCACCGATCACCCAGAAACCGACACTGGTACGTTGAAGCCATAACAGTAGCAAAAATACCGCAATCCCAATCACAAGGCAGAGCGCTGGGTGAATGGGCGTAAAGGAGTTGCAGCACACCCCGGCAACAATGCCGAGGGCAATGCTGTCAAACAAAATGATATGTCCGAAGAAAAGCCCGATGACTGAGCAGATCAACCCGATCACAATACCGATTGCCAAAATTGCGCCCTGCGCTGCCAGATAACCCATACATACGCCTCCTTTTTTGAATTGCATTACAGCAGAATTTCCAGATAACGCTGTACCTTTGGCTGTACTCTTAACTGCTGTGCATACTGCAAAAGTTTGTGAATGTCCCGTTCTTTGGAAACGACATACCGCTTCATTGCCGGATTGATGATTTGAATGTCGCCGCCGCTGCCGCGCAGCAGATCGCAAAGCGTTCTTTCAAGGTCATATACGCGAATGGGATTGCCGCAGGGCGAGGGGATCTCAATAATGCCGAGAGGATAGTTTAACTGCTGTACCCATTTGATCGTTACATTTTCCTGTTTCAGCGACGGGGTGTTATAGCCCTTTGGAAAGGTCATGGTGTACTGCGCCGGGGCACGGTCTGAATATCCGTGCAGGTAAAGAGCTGTTTCCATAGAATAGATCCCGCGTCCGTATTTCCGCTGCAACAGATACAGTTCATCTTCCCATATCCCACTGCGCACATACAACCCGCGTCCGAAGCGGTACAGCTCACCGCTTTTTACAAGCTCCTGCAATACGCTGCGGTGCAGTCCTGCCTGTGTTACCTGTTCGGAAGTAATCGTTCCGTCCTCAGACGCTTCCAAAAGGGCCTTAATGGTTTCTTTTGCGTCCAAACGCACACCCCCAATCGACATAATATTACACATTTATTATATATAAATATATGTGTGAATGTCAATATGCCTACAACATTTTTTCCTGTTCCCGCTGCTGGACAGGGGACAAAATACTGTCTATATTCTGCTTGACAGCATCGTATTCCCGAAGCTGCTTTTTCAGCTTGCCGTATTCGGAATACAGCCTGTCCTTTTCGGCAGCAAGCTGCTGGTAGTCTGCTTTGAGCTTGGCGGAATCAGGGAGCTTACCAGATACGCCTGCGGCTTTCAGTGCCTTTGCCGCTGCTTCAAAGAGGATGATTTCACTTTCATGCCCGCGCAGATATTTTTCTTTGTCACGGGATTTCTTGTATTCGTCATACAGCGGTTTCAGCTCTTTGTATGTGGTGATGTTCTTAATGAGCAATGCCATATCGGACAAACGGCTTTCCACCGTTTTGAGGGCTGCGGCGGTCTGTTCCTGCCCGTCCTGCAGCTCTGCGATTTTCTGCTGCAAATCCGTGTACCTGGCAATCCCGTTCTGATCGAGAAATACCATTGTCCGGGCTGCGCGTTTGAGGTTTTCAATCTTTGCCCAGCGCTCATAACCTGCCGACTGCTGCGCCTTAATACAGTTTTCAATATCTATGAGCAACGAAACGCCGGTGCGCTCCGGCTTCGGGGTTTTCAAAATGACCCTGCCATTGATGCGCTCGGCTAAGGCTTCCTCTGTGTAGGCTTCGCCAAGCGTTTTACAGCGAGTGAAGCGTTCCTGTCCGGGTGCGCGGAATGAGATATATTTGCCGCGCTTGATCTCATAGCCCTCAGCTTCCAGCCGCCGCAGCAGATCGTCAAGGTCTGCGGAGACAGGAATGAGCCGGTCAATGGCGATTTTCAGCTTTTGTTTGTAGCTTGTCCCTTTGCGCTGGGCATCCCATTCTGCATAATGCTTGCCGCGATCCGCGCCGGGGATCACAACGGACAATCCGTTTTCCTTGCACAGTTTGTCACTCGTTCTGCGGATAAAGCCATAGCTTTTCCGATTGGAGATATACTTCTTATGCTCGGCAAAATCCACAGAACAGAAAATCAGGTGGTTATGCACATGGCCTTTGTCAATATGGGTGGTCAGCACATATTCATATTTACCTCCAAGGATGCTGTCGGCAAGCTGCCGCCCGATCTCGTGGGCTGCTTCCGGCGTAACCTCGCCCGGTTCAAATGCCTGTATCAGGTGATGGGCAAGGTTATTACCCTTATTCATTGCCCGCAGCCGCGTTTTCTCAAACTCAATGTCTGCGGTTTCCACCGCGCAGCCGAAAGAGGACACATACAGTTTATCGTCTGTCTTTACCGGATTGGTGATGTAGTCAAGGGCTTTCTTCAAGGTGCTTTTGATAGGATGGATCTTTGTGACAGCCATATTTCATTCAGCACCCCCTTGATGTCCTCAATGTCCTGCGCATAGATTGTCCCCGTTGCATTGACACGTCGGGCAATCTGATTGATATTTGTGCCGATCTTTTGCAGCTCGGCAGTCATAGCCTTTATATCGCTGTAATCAATCTTGATAACATAGCCGTCAATGAGCATTTTGCGGGCATAGGTGGAGAAGCAGCGCGTCCCCATCTGCTGCATTTTCAGCTCAATCATTTCCCGTTCCTGCGCCGTCACCGGGACGCGAAGCACAATGTTCCGCACTCTGTTTGCCATTCGTTCACCGTCCTTTCGTATAAGGGTTTGGGACTATCCCAACAAGCAGACGCGCCGCCACCCGCCAGGACGGGCGGGGGCGTTTTTCGGGAGTGTGGCTACACTCCCTATGCTTGCTGCGGTATCTCTTTTCTTACTACTACTACGGTGAACACCCTGCATTTTTCCAAACTTATAAGAAAAAGTTCAAGAACAATTCACGCCGGATTCTTGAAAAACTGCGGATATTCGTATATAATATATTTTGTATTTTTATGTCTGTCAGAAAGGAGCGGCGTATGAAAGGTTATCTCTCCATACGGGAAACTTCCTACAAATGGGGTATATCGGAGCGCCGCGTCAATCAGTATGTGGCACAGGGACGCATCCCCGGTGCAGAGCGGTTCGGGCGTTCATGGGCGATCCCCGATGATGCAGTAAAGCCCACAGATCCCCGTAAACAAACGCCGCCGATATCCGGCACAAACAGTAAAACAAAATGAAACATTTTTGAAAGGAGGTCCCGCATGACGAAACAGAATCACAAAACAGGCTTTCTTGTAGCCGCAATGGTTTTCTCTGCGATCACCTTACGGGTTTTGGGAAAGTTTGATATCTTGATCGTTCCCGGAGGGATCGCCCGCTCGCTGATCTATATCGCCCTGTATATCGGATGGGGAATTTCCGTCAGTAAACGGATCATTCAGGTACAGGTGCGCCATTATCTGATTGCCGTTTCCGGCTTAATGGTTTTTTGGTTTGTTATCCGTTCAATGAAATACTATTTTATAACCGATATCGGAATAGCACGGCAACTATGGTATTGGTACTACCTGCCAATGCTGTTTATCCCGCTGTTTTCTTTGTTTGTTGCCATCTCACTGGGCAAGCCCGAGAACGCAAGGCTGTCGAAAACGGCGCTGCTGTTATTATATATTCCCACGGTTCTTTGTCTGCTGCTGGTGCTTACCAATGATCTTCATCAGCTTGTCTTTTCCTTCCCCGAAGGAGAGGTATGGACGGACAAAAACAATGGATATACATTCGGATATTATATCGTACTCGGGTGGGAGATCCTTTGCGCTTTCGCGGCATTTGTCATCATGCTGATCAAGTGTCGGCTCTCATATAGGAAAAAATATCTGCCGTTTTTGCTGCTGGCATGTTCTATCGTATATGCCTTTATATATGTCAGCGGCGTGGAATGGATGCAGCTTATCGGCGGAGACATCGTTGCAGCGCAGTGCCTGATGTTCACCGGAATATTGGAAAGCTGTATTCAGTGCGGGCTTATCCAAACCAACACCGGCTATGAAGAACTGTTTATGGTCAGCAGGCTCGGCGCACAGATTACGGATCAGGGAAACACGGTCTGCCTTGCCAGCTCCAATGCCGGGGGGCTGACCGATGAGCAGAGAATGAGTGCCCAAACGCATCCTGTTTTGGCGGATAAAACGACACTGATCAAAAGCAAACCGATTCGTTTCGGTCATGTGCTGTGGCAGGAGGACGTTTCAGAGCTTACAGAAGCCATTGAGCAGATCGAAGAAAACTGCCGGGATCTTTCGGAGCGTAACCGCCTCCGTCAGGAAAATCTGGAAACGAAAAAGAAAGTCCTTTCCTTGCAGGAAAAGAACCGGGCAGCCGATGTGCTCAACCGGGAAACGGCTGGACAGATCAGCATGATTGAACATCTGCTGACACAGTATGATACGGAAAATGATGCGAAAAAACGAGAAAAAAGTCTTGCAGGTGCAGCGGTTTTGGGTGCATACATAAAGCGCTACGGCAATCTTCTGCTTGTCAGCCATCGGGAAGAAACGGCGGATATTCGAGACCTGTCAAGATGCTTTGAGGATTCTTTTGTGAATCTGGAACTGCTGGATGTGAAATGCCTTTGTACGCTCCCTGCGGATGTTATCCTGGCGACAAAGGATATGCTTCGCATATACCGCACCTTTGAAACGATATTGGAGGACTGTCTGTTCGACCTTCACAGTGTGTGGGTCAATGCCCGTGAAAGAAAGGGACAGTTTCTTGTGTCCATTGACTTTGTCTGCGATACCGATTTATCCGGCCATAAGGCAGACGCAGATTTGTATTCCTGCGAGGACGGAACCTGCCGCTTTACCTTCCAATTGCAGAAAGGCGGTGAGGGCGCATGAAAGCACGCAAAGCAATCGAAAAAATTAAAGCAAAACACGATCTGCGCAGTGCGGTAAAAGAAGCGTTGGACACCCTGCCCTCAGCCGTATGTTACTTCACGCCCGCAGGCACCGTCAAGCTGTGCAATACGGCGATGTATGAGCTTTACCGTAAAATCACGCAAAGCGACCTGCAAAGTCTTGCCGAGCTGAACGAAGCGCTGGAGGGCTGTGATAACACCACCGGCGTCATCCGGGACGGAAATGTATTCCTTTTCCCCGACGGACACGCATGGCAGTATTCCGCAGAGAAGATCACGACCGCGCAAGGCGAGGTTTATACCGAAGTCATATTCGATGATGTGACCGAACTGTACGAAAAACAGCAGGAACTGAAGTGCCAGTCACGGGAACTGAAAAAGATGTACCGTGAGCTGAAGGTCCTGTCGGACAATGTACTGGAAATGACAAGAGAACAGGAAATCCTGAACCTGAAAACGCGGCTGCACGATCAGATGAATATGGGAGTTGCCGCCATACGGCAGATTTTGCGGCAAAACACCACTTCCGAAGAAAACGCCGCCGCTGTCAGGCAGTTTCGCCGTGCCATTCAGGTATTGCGCGAGGAAAACGTCTATCCCCAGGACGATGTGTCGGAGTTTATCCGGGATGCAGAGGTTTCCGGCGTCCGTGTGGAAATAAACGGCGAGCTTCCGACGGAGGCGAAGCTGCTCAAAGCCCTTCTTGCGGTCATGCGGGAAGCCTGTATCAACGCCGCCCGTCATGCGGATGCAACGGCTATGTACGTGGTATCGGAGCAGACAGAAGCTGCCGTCACCTTGCATATCACCAACAACGGCAGACAGCCGGAGGGAGACATCACCCCCCGGGGCGGGCTTGTGTATCTGGAAAAACAGATCACGAGAGCAGGAGGCAGGATGGAGATACAGTCGCAGCCGGAATTTTTGCTGACGGTTACTTTGCCGGTTGGCGCAGAAAAACAGGAACAGGAGGTGCAGGTATGACAAGGGTGCTTGTGGTAGACGACCAGCGTATCGCACGGGAATATATGGAGAATGTTGTGCGCGGCAGCGAAGGCTACGAACTGGTGGGCAGTCTCACAAAAGCGGATATGGCCGCTACCGTCTGTCGCCGAAGCGCAGTGGAACTGGTACTGATGGATGTCTGCACCCACGGCAGAATGGACGGCATCGAAGCCGCCGCCGAGCTGAGAGAGCAGTTCCCGAAGCTCAAAATCATTATCGTCACCTCCATGCCGGAAGAGAGCTTTATTAAGCGGGCAAAAGAGGTTGGAGCGGACAGCTTCTGGCACAAGGAAGTAAGCCCCGAGGAGCTGATCACCGTGATAGATGCCACCATGCAGGGCAAGCATATGTGGCCCGGCGAAACGCCCATTGTCAAGCTGGGCGTTACCACCAGCAAAGAGCTGACCGATGCACAGCTCAAGGTTTTACGGCTGGTCTGCGAGGGACTGGAATACAATGAGATCGCGCAGGAGTTGAACATCACAGTCAGAACCGTTAAATGGCACATTTCCAAGATTCTTGAGGAGACCGGTTTTTCCAACAAGACCCAGCTTGCCATTGCTGTCACAGGCAAGCGTCTCATTATTCCAAAGCTGCTTGACAATACCGATGACGAGGACGATCTTCCCATCGCGTAAAACAAACTGAATAGCCCGATATACCCGATTTCCGATGCGAGACCGGGTATTTTTTTGAAAAAATTTCTGCAATACTGTACTTAGGGACGGTGTGTTTTGAAAAACGATCCGGTATAATATGGTTGAATATGGGGTTACTGCGCTTTTTTATGCCCAAATATCATCGGTGCGTAAAAAAGAGAACTTGGAGGTGAGGCAAATGCGGAGAGTAGTGATCGATATGCAGAACGCCCTGTTTGCGGATGCGGTTGCCGAAGCCCTGCGCCGGTTTGATCCCGATTTTGATCCGGTGATGAGCGACAGTCCGGACAAAACGTTGTTTTTGTGCGATGCCGTGCTTGCGAATGTCCTGATTATGGAAGTTACAGCCTACACGCCGTGGAAGCTGGAGGAGCGGATGAAGATCCGTGCCGAGCTGAAGAAAACCAACCCGGACTGCAAAATTGTACTGGTTGTGGACGAAAACACCGAAAAGAAGCTGGCGGACAAGGTGCGTCAGGCGAAGAAGGACGGGCTTATCGACAATTTCATCTACGGCTCTGTTTCTTCCACCTATCTTTCGGCGGTCATCGATGCTTTGTAAGGGGGACGGTGGTGATGGAATGATATGAATGTATTATACGCAGCTTCGTTCTCTGAACGGATGGGCAATGGCGGACGCTCTCTTTGCCGTGTGGGAGAGCAGGTAAAACAATCCACACGGTCAGATCACCCGGCAAAATGCCGGAAAGAAACAAGGAGGAATTGCTTATGAAAGCAAAATTGAAACCGCATAAGCTGCTGAGCCTGCTCCTCGCCCTTGTGATGGTGGTGGGAATGCTGCCCATGAGCCAGGTGGCGTATGCGGCGAGTGCTGTATCTAATCTAACTTGGGATGGGAATACAGCAAAATGGGATTCAGATGGAAGTGCCTCACAGTATAGGGTAACATTAAGTACATACCCAGGTGATACTGTCATAGCAAATAAAGTCGTTGATGTCACTTCTATTGACTATTCATCCTATCTTCTTCCAGGTAACACCTATTACTTTCGTGTTGCGCCTATCGTAGGCTCTGAACAGCAAAGTTTTGTGAATGGGCCTACTAAAACAATCGATGGTTCAAGAGGAACTATATCTCCTATTACCATTGACTCAGTTAAAAAAACTGCAACATGGACATCTGTTACTGGTGCAGATGGTTACGATGTATGGGTGTTAAGGAACGGTGCACAAATTGGTTTCGTCAGACAGACAACAGATACTTCGTTTGACTTTAGCAGTGATTATAAGGATACAGGTAACGGCGAATACTCTATTTATGTGAGAGCATATAAAATGAGTAGAGGCAATTACTTGGCAGAAGGAGAAAGCAGCAAGGTTACATTAAACGAATTGCCTGATACAGTTACAATTCATTTCGATTCAAATGGCGGAACTGACACCATGGATGATGTAACAGTTGCATACGCAGCAAACTATACATTACCAGAATGCAGTTTTACTCCTCCTGCCAACATGGAGTTTTCTATTTGGGAGACACCTGGCGGTCAAATAACTGCAGGCAGTTCTACTAAATTCTTCGAAAATACAACTGTCAAAGCATTGTGGAAAGCAAAGACTTATACTGTGACCTTTGATCCCGGCGAAGGTAGCGGAACATCATTTATAAGAAAAGTCAACGCGGGCGAAAAACTGTCGTTGCCCTCTTGCTCTTTTACCGCTCCTGAAAACAAGGTTTTTGACAAATGGGATATGGGCGAACCGAACGATAAGATAGATGTTTCCGGCGACATGACCGTTACTGCGCTTTGGAAAGATGCTGAAACCTATACCGTAACCGTCAACAACGATGGCAACGGCACAGCCTTTGCTTCTCCGACCTCCGGGCCGGACGGGACGGTTGTAACGCTTACAGCAACGCCTAAACCGGGCTATAAGTTCAAAGAATGGACACGTCAAGCGGGAATGTTGTCGGGAGGAACGAGCATTCCGAATGCCACATCTGCTACAACGACATTTACGATTTCCGGGTATAACGTGGTGGTAACAGCGACCTTTGAGGAAGATGGTGCAACCACCCATACGGTAACCTTTGATCCGGGCGAAGGTAGCGGAACGCCGTTTACGGAAAGCGTCAATGCGGGCGAAAAACTTACGCTGCCCTCTTGCTCCTTTACCCCTCCGGAAAACAAGGTTTTTGACAAGTGGGATAAGGGCGAGCCAAACGAACAGATAGACGTTTCCGGCGACATGACGGTTACGGCTCTCTGGAAGGATGCCAGCGGATACACCGTGACTGTAAACAACGACGGAAACGGCACAGCCTTTGCTTCTCCGACCTCCGGGCCGGACGGGACGGTTGTAACGCTTACAGCAACGCCTAAACCGGGCTATAAGTTCAAAGAATGGACACGTCAAGCGGGAATGTTGTCGGGAGGAACGAGCATTCCGAATGCCACATCTGCTACAACGACATTTACGATTTCCGGGTATAACGTGGTGGTAACAGCGACCTTTGAGGAAGATGGTGCAACCACCCATACGGTAACCTTTGATCCGGGCGAAGGTAGCGGAACGCCGTTTACGGAAAGCGTCAATGCGGGCGAAAAACTTACGCTGCCCTCTTGCTCCTTTACCCCTCCGGAAAACAAGGTTTTTGACAAGTGGGATAAGGGCGAGCCGAGCGAACAAATAGACGTTTCCGGCAACATGACGGTTACGGCTCTCTGGAAAGATGCCACAAGTTATAGCGTGACTGTCAACAACGACGGGAACGGAACAGCCTCCGCATCTCCGACTTCCGGCCCGAGCGGAACGGTTGTAACGCTTACAGCAACGCCTAAACCGGGCTATAAGTTCAAGGAGTGGCATCGTAATGAAGGAATGTTTGCAGACGGGGCATTAGAAGTTCCGAATGCTACATCTGCTACAACAACATTTACAATTGCCGGGTATAACGTGGTGGTAACAGCGATCTTTGAAGCAGAGGGTACGCATACCCACAGCTATGGCGGCGACTGGAAGTCCAATGCTGATAAGCACTGGCATGAATGCTCCTGCGGCGCAAAGGCTGAGGAAGCGGCTCATACCGCCAGCGAATGGATCACCGACACTCCGGCAACGGCTACCACTGACGGTACAAAGCATAAGGAATGCACCGTTTGCCACCTTGTACTGGAAACCGGTACGATTCCTGCAACCGGCGGCGGTGAGCATACCCACAGCTATGGCAGCGACTGGAAGTCCAATGCTGATAAGCACTGGCATGAATGCTCCTGCGGCGCAAAGGCTGAGGAAGCGGCTCATACCGCCAGCGAATGGATCACCGACACTCCGGCAACGGCTACCACTGACGGTACAAAGCATAAGGAATGCACCGTTTGCCACCTTGTACTGGAAACCGGTACGATTCCTGCAACCGGCAGCGGCGAGCATACCCACAGCTACAGCTCTGATTGGAAATCTGATTCTATCAACCACTGGCATGAATGCTCCTGCGGCGTCAAGGACGATGTTGCAGCACACAGCTTCAAGTGGGTGATAGATAAGGAAGCAACTGCAACCAAAAAGGGTTCCAAGCATGAGGAATGCAAATTCTGTGGCTATCAGCGTCCTGCTGTTGAGATCCCGGCTACCGGTTCCACAACCAAGCCGACCGATCCGACGGAAAGCAATCCGAACACCGGCGCTCTGGATGATGTACCTCAGACTGGCGACAACAGCAACATGATCCTCTGGATCGTCCTGCTGCTTGCTTCTGGCCTTGGTGTAACTGGCACCGTAGTGTACAGCAAAAGAAAAAAATACGCAAAATAACCCAATAAGATAATCTTATAAGGATGGGCGGTGACGGGCATAGTCCCGCTGCCGCCCTTTCCCTTGGATTGGAGAAACCACGATGAACAACGAACAAGCCCGACCAACATCCCAGCAGACGCCGAGTGCAGCCTCCGGTAAAGAGGATTACAGGAGATATATCGCAAGGAAAAGGCGGCAGAGAAGAAAGCAACGCAGGTTGATTCTTTGCGCTGCTGCGCTGCTTGTATTGGTCCTGCTTATTGTATTGCTTGTTAAAGGATGCTCCGGCAGCGACCCGTTAACCGGCACATGGGACTATGACAGCAACACGACCTATCAGTTTGACGGCAAAGGAAGCGGTGAAATGCTCCTTACCTCCGCAACTTATGATTTTTCCTATCAGGTGAAGGGCGATCAGCTCTTTATCGACTTTTCAAATGAAGCAGCACGGGATTGCACCTATACATTTTCTGTAAATGACAACACGCTCACCCTGACAGGCGGAGAAGGAACCATCGGTGGAACCTATGAGCTGCACAGACAGGAGGAATAGCCGGGTGAACCGTCAATGAAATGGATCAGCACCAAAGGAAAGTATCAAAGGGAACATAGGCCGCTCCGCAACTGGATCCCCATTCTCATTTTGCTGGCAGCGTCCTCCGTAGTGGCCGTTATCGCGGTTCGGGGTATTCTGAGAGATCAGAACAGACAGGAGGAATATGATCTTATATCAGAAAGTGTTCATGCAGAGGAAAGCAGCACTGCGGATTATATTCCAGCTATTCCTGTTATCCCTGCCGACACCACACGCGAGCCTGCGGAAATAGAAACAGAGCCTGAAATCCTGACGCAGTACGCTTCTGTGTATGAGCAGAACCCTGACCTGTTCGGCTGGATCTGTATTGAGAACACCGTTTTGGACTACCCGGTGATGCATACCCCGGACGATCCGGAAAAATACCTGCGCCTGTCCTTTGAGGGCGAAACCAGCACTGCCGGTACGCCTTTTTTGGACGCAAAATGTGGAATTGACAGTGATAACTATATCATCTACGGGCACAACATGAAAAACGGCACTATGTTCCGTGAAATCCTGCAATATGCAAACAAAAGCTATTGGCAGGAGCATCCCATGATCAGATTTGATACGCTCTATGAGCAGGGCGAATATGAAGTTCTGGCAGCTTTTTACGACCGGGTATATTACGCAGACGAGAACTGTTTTAAGTTTTACCGTTTTATCAAGGCTGCCGACAAAGCAGACTATGACAATGCCATTCAGAATTATAAAGAAAAAAGTTTGTACGATACAGGGGTGACTGCCGAGTACGGCGATAAGCTCATTACCCTTGTTACCTGTTCCTATCACGAAGAACACGGACGATTCGTAGTGGTTGCCCGCCAAAGGTAAAAGCACATTCTTTGCAAGTAAAAGGCGGCTGCCGGATTATTCCGAACAGTCGCCTTTTACTTGTCGGTCTTAAATGCATCTGCCTGCTGGCAGAGGGAAATGTACTTCTGTATTTCCGCTTCACTCTTTCCTGCAAAGAAATCTGTAACGGTTTTTGATACCGTAGTAGTTACCGTATCGGGAAATACGATGGCATCCAGACTGATATTCATTTCTTTTGCCAATAATGCAACCGTTTCAAATCGTGGGTTGCTGCGCCCGAGTTCAATCTCAATGATGGTGCGGACGCTCATGTGCAGATTATCTGCCAGTGCCCTTTGGGTAAGATGCCGCTTTGCTCGGGCAGCACGGAGGGCAGCAGCAAAAGAATCAACTGGATTCTTCATTTTAACTCACCTCATATATAGTTTAGTGTGCGCTAATGCTCATATAAATAACCATCTAAATCATATCGAGTGAGTTATAAATCATATTTTGGAGGTTAGAAGAAGATGGATATAAGTATTCGCCAGTACAGGAGGCATCTATAACACGGTAAACCGTTACCGCGCAAAATGCTTTTTTTCAAAAAGATCGTTTCTACAAACAGACAAGGAGCTGAGTTGCACTTTTGGAGATGAGTTACAGCTCATATATTATGTTCTAAAACTCATAAGTAAAAATGCGGAAGCTCCGCCAAACGGAATCCGCTTTTCTACACGCACCAAAACAAAGCTGAAAGGCACCCAAACGGATTTTTATATCCGTGAGGGTGCCTTTTGTCGTATTGCGTTTTTGCACTCTGTCGGCTGCCGCAGCCCACCCTTTCTCCCTGCTTCTTTTGATTTGATGGTCATATAGAGACAAGGAGGTGCGGCGTATGGATTACTCGTAAAAATTTCTTCAAAAATCTTTCGCCCAATTTGGAAGTTAGGGTATCGGCTACCGTAGTAGTGGCGAAAGGGGAGGACAAGTATCACCCGCCTTTGCGGACGCGAAGGGAGGTGAGAAAATGAAACCTCATTCGCACGAAGAACATATCCAGCACACCTTTGATGCGTTCTGCAAAAAGGTACTGCGGAATGAAGCGCGGGATTACCTCGACGAGCTGGCACGGAAGCGAAATCGTGAGATCAGCTTTTCTGATTTGCCGGTTGAAGTCATGGAACAGCTTTCGACCTGTGACATCTATTTTGTCGAGAAACAATCCTTTGGCGTTCTTGATTACAGGGTGCATATCGATAATGACGAGCTGGCAGGAGCCATAGCAGCCCTGCCAGCCCAGAAGCGCGATATTATCCTGCTGTCCTATTTCCTTGATATGCCGGACAGCGAGATCGCCAAGGCACTGAACATGGTGCGCAGCTCCGTTGCTTACCGAAGATCCGCCACCTTAAAATTGCTGAGAGAACTGATGGGAGGAAAAGCAGATGAACAATAACCTGAACAACGCACGTCTGCTGCCCTTTACTGTCATTCAGAAAGCAGCAGGCGGCGACGTGGAAGCCATCAACACGGTTCTGAAACACTATGCGGGTTATATTGCCAAACTGTCACTGCGCGAGCTATACGACGAATACGGCAATCCCCATCTCTGTGTGGACGAAGAACTGCGGCGGAGGCTGGAAACCAAGCTCATAACGAAGATCCTCACTTTTCGGGTAGATTGACCCAACTGCCGGACAAGCACTTTCCCCTTTCTGCAAGTCCGACTGACTGTTCCTTGACAAATACGCGCGTAAGATAACGACGATTGCGTCATAAAGCACAAAGGATACATCCCTTTTGCGCCGAGCCGTGCGGTGGGTGCGCCATGACCCGTATCCGGGAGGATATGCCGAGCGACAAACACTTTCACCGTAATGCAGCGTGGCAGCTTGCGGGCGAGGATGCGCAAAAGGAATAATGGTACTCCCTTGCAGCCACAGTCCGAGCGTTAAAAGCGTCGCAGGCGATGGGCAGGGCTTCGGCAGACCGTCGGAGGGGTGAAACTCCCGTGGAGCTGCGCCAGCAGCCGTCCTTTGAGCTTCTTTATTATGATTTACTTTTTCTATCCCATGAAAGGGGGATTTATTTCTATGAGCACAGCAATCAATCAGAAAACAAATGTCCCCGTTGTACGAGAGTACAAAATCGGGGACATGACATATATCGTGAAAGCCGTCGTTAAGGACGGCGCAAAAGAGGACGCCGCGACAAAAATTCGCCGCATGATAAGAAATGATATGCAGCAGGCAAAGAGCCACAAATAATTTACATCTTGCCTGCTGACGGCGAACAGGTTTGATGGTATAATATAAATAACCTGTTTGTCCGGCTGCCGGAACAGGAGGTAAACATGAAACAGCAGCCAGACAAGATGACCGCATACTACTATCGTGCGGCGCATATCAATGCAGATTTGTACCTTGACAATCAAATGTACCGACTTCTCCACCATGCAATGACAAACGGTGTGTCCCTTGCTGCGAAAGGTGGTGACTGCAAATGATGAACGGAATCCAGTTTCAGAGTGTGCAGACGCCTAACGCTTTAAGCAGCGAACTCCGCAGTGTGATCCGTGACAATGTTCTGCAATTCTATGTGCAGGGCAACGGAATGGATGTGCAGGAAGAAGGCATAACCGCCCTGTATGAACGCTTGTCGCAGGAAGATAAATTAGACGGAGAGAGCAACAGTATTGCTAATCAGAAGAAGATTCTGGAACGCTACTGTAAAGACCACGGGTATACCGCTATCCGGCACTATGACGAGGACGACGGTTATTCGGGGACAAACTTCAACCGTCCGGGTTTCCAGCGTATGCTTGCCGATATTAAGGCGGGCAAGATCAAGCGCGTCATTGTAAAGGATATGAGCCGATTCGGGCGCGACTATTTGCAAGTGGGTATGTATACGGATGTTCTTTTCCCGGAGTTTGGCGTACACTTTATTGCCGTCAATGACGGCGTTGACAGCACCCGGGGCGAAAATGAGTTTACCGCTATCCGCAATGTTTTCAACGAAATGTACGCCCGCGATACTTCCAAGAAGATCCGCGCCACATGGCAGAGTAAAGGAAAATCCGGCGAACATCTGACTACCATTCCCCCATACGGGTATATCAAAGACCCGGAGGACAAAAAGAAATGGATTGTGGATGAAGAAGCCGCAGCGGTTGTGCAAAAGATTTTCTCCCTCTGTGTTGACGGTTTGGGACCTACACAAATTGCCAAGTGGCTGAAACAGCATCAGATTTTAAATCCTACTGCTTATGCTCATTCCAAAGGGCTGCCAGCCAGCAACAAGCCTACGGCTGATCCGTACAAGTGGACAAATGAAACCGTTTCCCGCATTTTGGAACGCGTGGACTATCTGGGACACACAGTGAACTTCAAGACAACGAAGCAATCCTACAAGAGCAAAAAGAAACTCTGGAACGATCCTGCGGATTGGGTAATCTTTGAGAACACCCAGCCCGCGATCATCGAGGAAAGCGTATTTATTATTGTCCAGAATATCCGCAAATCCCGCCGCCGTCCTACCAAGATGGGTGATATGGGTATCTTCTCCGGGCTGCTCTACTGTGCAGAGTGCGGCGGCAAGATGTATCAATGCCGCGCCACGAATTTTACGGAAGAACAGAAATATTTTATCTGCTCCACCTACCGCAAAGGAAAAGACCTATGCACAACACATTCCATCAAGAATGTGGTACTGCATGAAATCGTGTTGAGAAATCTGCGCGAAGCCATACAGTATGTAAGCCAGCACGAAGCCGAGTTTATGCAGGAAGCCGCAGACATCAGTATGCGTGATCGTGACGCGGAATTTGCGCGGAAACGTGATACGCTGGCAAAAGCTGATAAACGCATTGCAGAGCTTGACCGCATCATTTCCAGACTGTATGAGGACAATGTAATGGGTAAACTGTCCGATGACAGATTTATCAAAATGTCCCACGACTATGAGCTGGAACAGAGTAACCTTAAATCTATGGCAGAGGTTTTGCGCAAGGAGTTGAAACAGCAGGAGCAGCAGAAAACCAACGCCAAGGCATTTGTCTCAGCGGTGAAGAAGTACACAGATATGCAGGAGCTTGACGCGGCAGTTCTCCGAGAGTTTATTGACCGCATCGAAGTGTCCCACGCAGACAAGAAATCCAAGACAAGGGAGATCACTATTGTCTATAACTTCATCGGTGCATTTGACTTTACACGGGCTATCGAAGAAGCCCACAATACAACTCAAAAACAGCAAAAGACGGCATAGCCGTCAAGCTAAACCGTCTTTTGCTTCAATGTTTTCTTAAGTCACCGCCCCATAAGGGGCGTTTTTCTTGCGTCGAAAGTTTCTTTACAAGAAAATTACGACCGACACGCATCGACACTTCACAAGCCCTTTATATGAGTAAAATAAAGGAAAAACGGCCCTGCGGCAAGCGCACGCTAAGAACCGACCCGCCTTATTTACATCGTTTTTTTCTCGCGGTAAGATACAAATACGCCCGCTGGGTAAGGCGGGGGAAAATTGTAAGGAGAGAAAACATGGAAGAAAGAAAAGGCTTTGGAACCAATTTTGGTTTCCTGATGGCCGCGGTCGGCTCGGCAGTCGGCCTGGGCAACATCTGGGGCTTCCCCAATAAGATGGGCGCCTCCGGCGGTTTTACGTTCCTCATCATCTACCTCATTCTGGCGGTCCTGTGCGGCTTCATCGTCATGGTGGGCGAGCTGGCCATCGGCCGCAAGACCGGCAAAGGTGCCGTGGAGGCCTACCGCGTCCTGTCCAAGAAGTTCAGGTGGATGGGCTGGATGGGCATCCTGTCCGCCTTCTTCATTCTGTTCTTCTACTGCGCGCTGGGCGGCTACTGCATCAAGTACACCGTCCTGAACGTGGGCGACCTGTTCGGCGCCTCCTTCGGCGCCGGAACGGCCACCGGTGCCGAGGTGTTCAGCACCTTCATCGCCAGCCCCGGCGAGGCCATCATCTACGGCCTGATCTTCGTGGCCCTGACCATGCTCATCGTGCTGGGCGGCGTCGGCGGCGGTATCGAGAAGGTCTGCTCCGTGGGCATGCCCGCCCTGTTCGTGGCCCTGCTGATCTGCATCATCCGCGCCTGCACCCTCCCCGGCGCCACGGAGGGCCTGAAGTACATGTTCATCCCCGGCTGGGCCGTTGCCAACGGCGTCATCAAGGAGGCGCCCGACTTCCTGACGGTGCTTTCCACCGCCGGCGGCCAGATGTTCTTCTCCCTGTCCCTGGGCATGGGTGCCATGATCACCTACGGCTCCTATCTGGATAAAAAGGAGAACATCCAGAACAATGCCATCCTCATCATCACCATGGATACGCTGGTGGCCCTGATGGCCGGCCTGTGCGTCATCCCCGGCCGCTTCGCCCTGGACCCCGATGGCGCGCTGGGCGGCCCGCAGCTGCTGTTCGTCACCATGCAGAACGTGTTCAGCCGCATGGGCAGCGCAGGCCCCATCTTCGGCATCCTGTTCTACCTGCTGGTGGTGTTCGCCGCCATCTCCTCCTCCATCTCCCTGCTGGAGGTCATTGTGGCCCACTTCGTGGATAAGGCCCGCGATGCCGGCAAGGGCGACAAGCGCAAGACGTACACCCTCATCGCTGCCGTCGCCGTGGGCGTGGGCTGCATCTTGGTGTGCGCCGACCAGCTGGGCGGCTCCAGCTTCGCGCCGTGGAAGCTGATGAACCTGCCGGAGACCTCCATCCGCATGTGGAACGACTGCTGGCTGGACTTCTGGGATATGCTGTCTGAGGGCATCATGATGCCGCTGGGCGCCCTGCTGATGTCCCTGATGATCGGCTGGGAGATCGGGCCGGAGGTCATCAAGGAGGAGGTGGAGAAGTCCGGGCATCCCATGGGCGGCTACGGCTTCTTCGGCATCTGCGTGAAGTTCATCACCCCGCTGTGCATGATCCTCATCCTGTACGGCCAGCTGAAGGACTTCTTCTTCTGAACGGCTTAACGGCAAATTAACGAAAGCTGAACATACATAAAAAAGGATGCCGGGGTAGCTGCCCCGGCATCCTTTTTGTGCCTGTGTTTTCACAAAAACCCTGATTTACCAACACTTTCTTTCGCGTCAAAACTGCACCTGCGCCGCCCTGTGCCGCCCCAAACGGCCCTTCTTTTTTGTAAAAACGACGGAAAAGCGCGTTCACAATTTGTTAAAATAATCGAATATAACATTAAGAGGTTGACAATATCTTAACGGGCGAGTATGATGAGAGAACAAATTGTGAGGAGGTAAATCACACACATGGAAAAGAAAAGTACCAGAATAGCGTATTTCGTTGCGCTGGGTATCTTTGTCGTGCTGCTGGCCATTCTGGGCATCAGCTATAAGGATGCCCCCATCCTCATCGAGGGCGCGACCACCCCGTTCGCAGGCACCTTCTGGTCCCTGCTGCCCCCCATCGTGGCCATCGTGCTGGCCCTGATCAGCAAGGAAGTGTATTCTTCCCTGTTCCTGGGCTGCCTCGTCGGCGCTCTGCTGGTCAGCAACTTCGCTCCCTGGGAGACGCTGGTGCAGCTGGTGGAGGGTGACAACGGTATCGTCACCACCGTTTCCGACTCCGGCAACATCGCCATCATCGTGTTCCTGGTGGTGCTGGGCATCATGGTGGACCTGATGAACAAGACCGGCGGCTCCGAGGCCTTCGGCCGCTGGGCTACCAAGACCGTGCACACCCGCGCCGGCGCGCAGCTGATGACCATGCTGCTGGGCGTGCTGATCTTCATCGACGACTATTTCAACTGCCTGACCGTGGGCGCCGTTATGCGTCCCGTCACCGAGAGCCATCACATTTCCCGCGCCAAGCTGGCCTATGTCATCGACTCCACGGCCGCTCCCGTCTGCATGATCGCTCCCGTGTCCTCCTGGGCTGCCGCCGTTTCCGGCTACGTCAACTCTGACAACGTCAGCGGTATCGAAATGTTCATCAAGCAGATCCCCTGGAACTACTACTGCCTGCTGACCCTGCTGATGATCGTGGTCATCTCCATCCTGAACATCGACTACGGCCCCATGCTGACCCACGAGTACAATGCCCAGGTCAAGGACGACCTGTTCACCACTCCCGAGCGTCCCTTCGCCGGCGCTGACGATTACGAGACCGGCTCCAAGGGCAAGTCCTCCGTGCTGGATCTGCTGCTGCCCGTTATCGTGCTGATCGCCACCTGCATCATCGGCCTGATCTACACCGGCGGCTTCTATGATGCCGAGAGCGAGTATGTGGGCGACTTCATGGGCGCCTTCTCCAACGCTTCTTCCGGCGCCGGTCTGGCCATCGGCTCCATGCTGGCTCTGGTGTTCACGTTCATCTATTTCTGGCTGCGCGGCTCCATCGGCTTTGAGAAGTCCTTCGAGTCCGTTCCCAACGGCTTCATTCAGATGATCTCCCCCATCCTGATCCTGACCTTCGCGTGGACGCTGTGCGGCCTGACCCGCTACGGCATGAACTCCGCTGACTTCGTCGTCAACGCCATGTCCGGCGCCGGCGAGCTGGCCAAGTTCCTGCCCGCCGTGATCTTCATCATCGGAGCCGCCATCGGCTTCGCCACCGGTACCTCTTGGGGCACCATCGGCATCATGGCTCCCATCGTTGTCCAGGTGTTCAACTATGATGTACAGCCCACTCTGTGCACCATCGGCCTGGCGGCTGCCTGCGCCGGCGGCGTTATGGGCGACCACTGCTCCCCCATCTCCGATACCACCATCATGGCTTCCGCTGGTGCCCACTGCTACCACCTGAACCATGTGTTCACCCAGATCCCCTATGCTCTGACTGTGGCCGGCGTTTCCTTCGTCAGCTTCATCATTGCGGGTCTGATCCAGGATGTGGTCATCTGCCTGATCATCGCCTGCGTGCTGATGGTCGCCACCCTGCTGGTCATCAAGGCTATCATGGCCAAGAAGCATCAGGGCATCTTCCAGGAGATGGCCGAGGCCAACAAGGTCCTGGCCAACAAGTAAGGTACGCCCTGCTTCGGAAGTGCATCACTGCTTTCATAAAGACCGCCGCACCGCTTGCCGGTGCGGCGGTCTTTCTCTTTGTAAAGAATTGACGAAATATCGCGTTTTTAAAATAGCATCTTAACAGATAACCGACGTAACAAACTTGAAAAGACAGCGGATTTTCCGCTAACAGAGCGATAAAAAATGCAACTTACGTTTGCAAAAACTATATAAAACAAATGAAAAGAACGAAAAACACATGATAATATCGCGTAAAATGCCCTGAAAATTGGAGGAAAGGGAGAAAACGCGGTTCATAATTTGTTCAAAATTACCCGCCCTGCAAGTTGGTGAAATATTGACAACCGCCTGAAAAACAGGTAGGATGAAAAAACCAAATTGTGAGGAGGTAAATCACATCCATGGAAAAGAAAAGTACCAAGATCGCGTATTTCATTGCGCTGGGTGTCTTTGTGGCGCTGCTGGTCATTCTGGGCATCAGCTATAAGGACGCCCCCATCCTCGTCGAGGGCGCGACCACCCCGTTCGCAGGCACCTTCTGGTCCCTGCTGCCCCCCATCGTGGCCATCGTGCTGGCCCTGATCAGCAAGGAGGTCTATTCCTCTCTGTTCCTGGGCTGCCTGGTGGGCGCTCTGCTGTACACCGGCTTCGCCCCCTGGGATACCGCTGTGGCGCTGGTGGGCGCTGATTACGGCATCGTCTCCGTTCTGGCCGACACCTATAATATGGGTATCATCGTGTTCCTGGTGGTGCTGGGCATCATGGTGGACCTGATGAACAAAGGCGGCGGCTCCGAGGCCTTCGGCCGCTGGGCCAAAAAGACCGTCACCAGCCGCGCCGGCGCACAGCTGATGACCATGCTGCTGGGCGTGCTGATCTTCATCGACGACTACTTCAACTGCCTGACCGTGGGCGCCGTCATGCGTCCCGTCACCGAGTCCCACAAGATCTCCCGTGCCAAGCTGGCCTACATCATCGACGCCACCGCCGCTCCCGTCTGCATGATCGCCCCCGTGTCCTCCTGGGCCGCCGCCGTCTCCGGTTACGTCAATTCCGACTCCGTCAACGGCATCGAGATGTTCATCAAGCAGATCCCCTGGAACTACTACTGCCTGCTGACGCTGGTGATGATGGTGGTCATTTCCATCTGGAACATCGACTACGGCCCCATGTTGACCCACGAGTATAACGCCCAGGTCAAGAACGACCTGTTCACCACTCCCGAGCGTCCCTTCGCCGGCGCTGACGATTACGAGAAGCCCGCCTCCGGCAAGTCCTCCGTGGCGGACCTGCTGGTTCCTGTCGTTGTTCTGATCATCGTCTGCGTTGTCTCCCTGATCTGGTCCGGCGGCTACTACGACCTGGAGGCAGACTGCTACCACGACTTCATGGTGGCCTTCTCCAACGCTGATGCCGGCGCGGCCCTGGGTCTGGGCGGCATGATCGGCTGCGTGTTCACGTTCATCTACTTCTGGCTGCGCGGCGCCATCGGCTTCGAGAAGTCCTTCGAGTCCGTGCCTCAGGGCTTCATCCAGATGATCGCCCCCATCCTGATCCTGACCTTCGCGTGGACGCTGTGCTCCTTCACCCGCTACGCCATGTACTCCGCCGAGTTCGTGAAGAACGCCATGGCCGGCGCCGGTGACCTGAAGGTGTTCCTGCCCGCCGTGATCTTCCTTATCGGCGCCGCCATCGGCTTTGCCACCGGTACGTCCTGGGGCACCATCGGCATCATGGCCCCCATCGTCGTGGCTGTGTTCGATTACGACGTGGAGCCTATCCTCTGCACCATCGGCCTGGCGGCTGCCTGCTCCGGCGGCGTCATGGGCGACCACTGCTCTCCCATCTCCGACACCACCATTATGGCCTCCGCGGGTGCTCACTGCTTCCACCTGAACCATGTGTTCACCCAGCTGCCCTATGCCCTGACCGTTTCCGGTGTGGCGTTCGTCAGCTTCATTCTGGCCGGCCTGATCCAGAACGTGGTCATCAACCTGATCATCGCCATCGCGCTGATGGTCGGCACGCTGCTGGTCATCAAGGCCATCATCGCCAAGAAGCATCAGGGCATCTTCCAGGAGATGGCCGAGGCCAACAAGATCCTGGCCCACAAGTAAGCGTATATCCCCACATAAGAAAAAGGAGACGGCAGCTCCCGCTGCCGTCTCCTTTTCTGCAAAATAGAGAGGATGCACACGCCCGCGTGTGCATCCTCTCTTGTCTCTCAGAAATGGGTATCCACGAACTTGTTGAACTTCTGAACGTCCATGTGGTCCTTGTAGGTGTTGCGGAACGTCTTGACGGTCAGGCTGTTGTACTGCACGATCTTGCGGTACTTCAGGAACCCCGCCACCAGCGCCACGCCGCCGCAGAGATAGCCCATGGGCGCGCTTTTCCAGCACGTCCAGATCAGCACGGCGAACAGCACCACCGAGATGAGCACGCCGGCGATCTGCTTTTTCGGGTGCAGCAGCTTCACCGTCTCCGCGTCAATGACGCCCTCCTCCACCATGGCCTGCGCGAACCGCTTCTGCACGCCGAACAGGCTGGCGGTGTTCAGCATGATGGGCGCCACCACGAAAAACGCGAACAGCGCGTCCACCACACCGATCAGCAGGACGCTCAGTTCTCCCATATTCCCCATATTCTCACGATCCTCCTATGTTAATTTACGAATTTGATGGTCATATCGCCCCGGCTCGAGGCGTAGAGCATGTGGCTGTAGCACAGGGAGAACGCCACCGCATCGCCCACCTCCAGCCGGCGGGGGCAGTCCTCCACGTCCACGATGCAGTGGTCGGAGGAGCCGCCGATGACGGTGAGACCCGGCTCCCGGGGCAGCAGCGACTCCAGATCGCCCACATCCGCCCGGCCCAGGGCCAGAATGGCCCGCCGCCGGATGCCCCGATCCTCGTACACCGGCTTGCGCCCGAAGGCGTCGATGGCGAACTCGCCGATGGGGTAGGTGGGCTTGTCCCGCACCTCCACCACCTCGGCCCGGAGGGTGAACCCGTCCGTCCGCAGATAGTCCATGTCCCGGATGCCCCAGTCCACCTGCAAGTCCTTGCCCAGCAGGATGTTTTCACCGATGCGCAGATGGTTGATGCCCTCCGGCATGGTGCCCCAGTGCACCAGCGTAAAGGAGCTGGTGGCGCCGCCGGAGATGACCTCCAGCTTTCGCCCGATGCGCTGCTCCACGCGCCCCGCGATGGCCAGCAGCTCCCGCATCTTCTCCGGCGTGGGCTTGGTGGAGCCGTAGCACGTCAGGTTCACGCCGATGCCGGCCAGCTCCACATGGGGCAGCTCCCACTCCACATGGGCGCACACGTCCACCATCTCGTCCTTGTCCCAGAAGCCCTCCCGCAGGTCGCCCAGATCGGCCATGACGATGACCCGGTGGGTTTTGCCCTGCAGGACGCATTCCTCCTCCAGCGCGTCCAGCGTGGCCCTCTCGCTCTGCAGGGATGTCTCACACAGCCGCACCACGTCCGGCAGCTCCGAAAGTCCCGGAATGCGGATCAGCAGCCACGGGCCGCCGATCCCGGCGGCGCGGCACCGCTCCACCTGCTCCAGACGGCTGGTGCCCAGCTCCTCCGCGCCGCATTGGCGCAGGGTGCGGGCCACCTCCGGCAGGCCGTCCACTCCCTTCACCACACCGCACACGCGGATATGCTGCTCCCGGCAGCGGCGGATGACCTGCTGTGCGTTGCCGCGCAGCACGGACAGATCGATCTCCAGTTGCGGATATGTGCGATTCATGGGGGACACCTCGTATCATCGTAGTCAACTGATGGTTTCATTATAGCATCAAACGCCCCGCTTGTCACTCTTTTTCCGCCGCAGGGCGCAAAACAGTGCCGCCGCCGGTCTCCCGGCGGCGGCAGATGGTATTTTACAGGACGTGTACGCCGTCCGGCTCAAACACCAGATGGCACATGTCGCCCACCTGATAGATGCGCTTGTTCTTGGGATCGTGCTCCGCCAGCTTCACCAGTGTATTGCCCACCATGACGTGATAGTTCTGGTAGCTGCCCATAAAGCAGCTCAGCACCACCTTGCAGGGCAGGCCGCCCTCGTCAGCCAGCGTGCCGGACTCCGGACGCAGCACCACGGTGTACTCCTTGCCGGTCTCCAGATCGCCGCGGCCGGCCACCCGCGTTCTGCAGCCCTCCACGTCCAGAATGGCGTGATCGCCGTCAAAGCCCGCCATGGTGCCCTTGAGGAAGTTGGCCTCGCCGATAAAGTCCGCCACGAACTCGTTCTTGGGATGGTAGTAGATCTCCTGCGGCGTACCCATCTGCTCCACCACGCCGTGGTTCATGATGATGATGTTGTCCGACAGGGCCATAGCCTCGGACTGGTCATGGGTGACGTAGATGGCGGTGATGCCCACCTCCTGCTGGATGCGGCGGATCTCCGTGCGCATGGACACGCGGAGCTTGGCGTCCAGATTGCTCAGCGGCTCGTCGAACAGCAGCACGGACGGCTCGATGACCAGTGCCCGGGCCAGCGCCACACGCTGCTGCTGACCGCCGGAGAGCTGGTTGGTCATGCGCCCCTCCATGCCGGTCAGCTCCACCAGCTCCAGGATCTTCATGACGCGCTCATGGATCTGGTCCTTGGGGATCTTCCGCAGCTTCAGGCCATAGGCCACGTTGTCGAACACGTTGTAGTGGGGCAGCAGGGCATAGCTCTGGAACACCATGGCGGTATCCCGCTTATTGGGGGTCAGGGCGTTGATGGCCTCGTCGCCCAGATAGATCTCGCCCTCGTCGGGGCTTTCAAAGCCGGCGATCATGCGCAGGGTGGTGGTCTTGCCGCAGCCGGAGGGGCCCAGCAGCGTCACGAAGCTGCCCGGCTCGATGGTCAGGGAGGTATCCTTCACCGCGTAAAAGTCCTTGCCGGTCTTGGGATCCTGATAAATTTTGGAGATATGGTCCAAACGGACGCCCTTTTTCACTTTTTCCATGGCTTATTGATCCTCCTTCATGTTTTTACTGGTGCCGAAATGCTTGATGAACAGGTTCATCAGCAGCACCGCGCCGTAGGTGATGACGATCAGGATGGTGGCGAAGGCGCAGGCCAGGCTGTACGAGCCCTTTTCGGCGAACTCGTTGATCTGCACGGTGATCAGCAGGAACTGCGGCGTCACCAGCAGGATGATGGCGGAGATGGCAGTGATGCTGCGCACGAAGGCGGTGACCAGACCGCTGAGGAAGGAGTCCTTGATCAGCGGCAGCGTCACGGTCATGAACACCTTGAGACTGTCGGCGCCCATGTCGTAGGCGGATTCCTCAATGGACTTGTCGATCTGCCGCAGGGCGGAGATGCCGCTGCGGGTGCCGGTGGGCAGCGAGCGCACCACGAACACGATAATGAGGATCAGCCCTGTGCCGTACAGCCCCTGCAAAAAGCCGGTGTTGAACACGCCGCCGGCGAAGCCGCGGATGTATCCCACGCCCAGCACCGTGCCGGGCACGGCCATGGCCAGCATGGAGACGGCCTCGATGAAGCCCTTGGCCTTGAACTTCCGCTTTACCACCAGATAGGAGATGATCATACTCAGCAGCGCGGTGATGGGCGCGGAGATAAGGCTCAGCACGAAGGAGTCCCGGAACGCCTGCAAGCCGTGATACCGGGTGAACACCAGACCGAACCACTTGCCCGTCAGCGGGAAGAACTTGAAGCCCCAGGTGGGGAAGCACGCGCCGATGGGCACGCACAGGTACATCAGGATGACGAACCCGGCGGCCAGAGCGCACAGGATGGTCAGCGGCACCTTGACGCTCTTGTCCTCGATGAGCATCCGGGCGCGGGAGGCCTTGCCGGTCAGGGTGGCGGCGGTCTTGGCCTCCAGATAGTATTTCTGCACCACGAACATCAGCAGCGTGATGCACAGCAGCACCACAGCCATGGCGGCGGCGCCCGGCTTATCGTAGGAGCCGGTGATCTGCAGGTAGATGGTGGTGGCCAGGGTGTCATAGGAGCCGCCGATGATCATGGGGTTGGCGAAGTCGGCGATGGACTCGATGAACGTCACCAGGAAGGCGTTGCCCAGACCCGGCAGCATCAGCGGCAGCGTCACGCTGGTGAAAACCTTCCAGCGGGAGGCGCCCATGTCCCGGGCCGCCTCCTCCAGCGACGGGTCGATGTTCTTCAGCAGACCCTTGAGCATCATGTAGCACACGGGGAAAAATGTCAGCGTCTGCACCACCACGATGCCCCAGAAGCCGTATACGCTGTTGTCGTAGATGCCCAGCAGGAACCGGGTGATGATGCCCGCCTTGCCGAACAGCATGATCATGGAAAGGCTCAGCACGAAGGGGGGCGAGACCACCGGCAGCGTGGACACCACCTTGAACAGGCCGCCCACGAACCGTCCCATGCGGACATAGACCTCCACATAGGCGAACAGCAGACCGATCAGGGCGGACAGGATGCCCACCAGAAAGCCCACCTTCAGGGTGTTGGTGATGGCGGTGGTAAAGCGCGGCATGGCGAAGATACGCCGGAACGTATCAAGGCTCAGGGAGCCGTCTCCCACAAAACTATCCACCAGCAGGATGGCCAGGGGATAGAGGATAAACAAAGTCAGAAATGCAATGAGCACGACGATGGTGGTGACCATGATGGGGTCTGCCATCAGCTTCTTCCGATCCAGCGCCGCGCCTTGGGTCCTTGCCATAGAAAGCTCCTTTCTCATCCCGAAAGGAATGGTAGGTGTAATGGATACAAAACAAGCGGGGCGGCGGCAAACGCCGCCGCCCCGTGAAAGTGCTGAGGGTCAGGATATGCTGCTTTCAGATCACTCCGTCTGGAAACGGTCCGCACCGGTGTCGGCGCCGTTGTCGGCCAGGGCGGCCATCACTTCCTCGACGTAGGTCTTGATGTTGTTCTTGGCGTCCTCGAAGTCATAGTCCATGACGTTGTTGGGATCCAGACCGAACTCAGCGGCCTGAGAGGGCTGGGTAGCGTTGTCGATGACCAGGAACTGGTAGGAGCCGTACTGGGCGGCCAGGTTCACGCACTCGGGAGACAGCGCGTACTCGATCCACAGCTTGGCGGCGTTGGAGTGGGCAGCGCCCTTGAAGATGGCGGTGGCGCCCACCTCGAAGGAGGTGCCGCTGGAGGGGATGATCAGCTCGATGTTGGTGTAGCCGTTGTCCACGATCTGGGTGATGCCGTCATGCAGGAAGCCGATGCCGATGACGCACTCACCGGTGCCCACGTTCTTGCTGGGGCCGGAGCCGGACTTGGTATAGACCTCGATGTTCTTGTCCAGATCCACCAGATACTTGATGCCCTCGTCGTGGCCGTACTTCTGGATCATGGTGTTGATGACCAGCTTGGCGGTGCCGGCGGTGTTGTAGTTGGACAGCCAGATCAGGTCCTTGTACTCGTCCTTCAGCAGGTCAGCCCAGTCCTGAGGAGCCTCGATACCCATGCGGTCCAGCTCGTCGGTGTTGACCATGAAGCCCAGGATGCCCTTGTAGATGCCGTACCAGTAGCCGTCCGCATCGCGGTACATGTCGCCCACCAGGTGGGAGGCGTTGACGGCGTCATAGGCCTCCAGCAGACCCTCGGCAGCGCAGACATTGTACGGATCGGTGGTGCCGCCGAACCACACGTCGGCGGAAGGATTGCCGTTCTCCTCCTCGACCTTGCCCTGCACCTCACCGGTGGACAGGCGCTGGAAGGAGGTCTTGATGCCGAACAGGTCCTCGAAGTGCTGGCACGCGGCGGCCAGATACTCCTCCTCGCAGGAGCCGTAGACGACCAGCTCGCCCTCGGTCTGTGCCGCGGCGATCAGATCCTCCATGCCGTTGAAATACTCGGGATAGGTAGCGGTGTCACCATCGCCGCCGCCCTGCTGATCGTTGGCGGGCGTCTTGTCGCCGCAGGCGACCAGGCTCAGTGCCATGACCAGCGCCAGCAGAAGTGCAAAAAACTTCTTCATTATGTTTTTCCTCCGTTCACAATTTTCAAAGGTAGCCTTTGAATGAAATGCATTATAGCCGCTTTGCGAAAAGATGTCAATAAAAACGGGAAACACCTGCAAAAGTGCGCAGAATTTTAGGCAATTTGACAGGATTCCCCCTGCTGAAAGCTTGACACGCCGCGTATAATAGATGATACTATCTCAAAATGTACACCGCGAAAGGAGGTCCCCGCCATGCTGTCGGATCTGACCAATTACCTGCCGGAGGCGGCGCTGACCGTTTTTGACAATCTGGAATTTTTCATCCGCATCGTGCTGTCGGCCATGCTGGGCGCGCTGGTGGGACTGGAGCGCAGCAAGCGCCAGAAGGAGGCCGGCGTCCGGACCCACTGCATCATCGCCTGCACCTCCGCCCTGTTCATGATCCTGTCCAAGTACGCCTTTGTGGATCTGGTGGCCGTGGCCGGCCTGCGGGGCGCCGACCCCGCCCGCATCGCGGCCCAGGTGGTCAGCGGCATCTCCTTTTTGGGCGCCGGCGTCATTTTCAAGAACGGCAACTCCATCCGGGGCCTGACCACCGCCGCCGGCATGTGGGGCACCTCTGCCGTAGGCATGGCCATCGGCGCGGGCATGTACTGGGTGGGGCTTATCGAGGCCGCCGTGCTGGTGGCCATCCAGATCGTGTTCCACCGCTTTCCCGTGGGGGCCGATGCCCTGACCACCCAGGAGCTGGTGGTGGAGATGGCGGACAGCGACGACCTGCTGGCCCGCTTCGACGAATTGGTGAAGGCCCACCACGGCCAGATCACCGAGAGCAGCCTGACCCGGGAGGACGGCATCCTCCGCATGGAGGTCACGGCCAAGCTGGATCCGCCCATCACCCACGAGGAGGCGTTGGCCTTCATGAAGGCCAACGACGGTGTCCGCCGCGTCTCGGTCTGAGCGGCGTACCATACATATATAAATATCCCGCCTGTGCCCACGGCACCGGCGGGATATTTTCCGTTCACATCCGCTTTTCCGCCCAGTCGGACAGCTGCTCCAGAATGGGCAGCAGCTCCCGGCAGCTGTCGGTGGGGCTGTACTCCACCCGCACCGGCACCTCCAGATACTCCTTCCGCGTCACAAGGCCGTCCCGCTCCAGCTCCCGCAGAGCGGAGGCCAGCACCGTGTTGCTCACGCCGTCCAGCTTGCCCCGCAGCGCGTTGTAGCGGATGGCCCCGGCGTTGCACACGGCGCACAGGATCTGCACCTTCCATTTGCCGCCGATGAGCAGCATGGCGTGGTGCAGCGGACATTTTTCCATACAGGGGCAATCGTAGTGGGACTCGGACATGGTTAGTTCCTCCTGACCTGCTCATATAAATCTGCGTTCTTGCTTTTCCCGCTCCCGGTGCTATCATAATAGCAGGTAAGAAAAATAAAGTAAATAGCAAGAGGAGAAGATCACCCCATGAACATCTACCTTCAGGGCCTGACCATGGGCCTTGCCTATGTGGCCCCCATCGGCCTGCAGAACCTGTTCGTCATCAACAGCGCCCTCACCCAGAGGCGCAGCCGCGTGTACCTGACGGCGCTGATCGTCATTTTCTGGGACATCTCCCTGGGTGTCTCCTGCTTTCTGGGCGCCGGCGCGCTGATGCAGGCGGTGCCCTGGCTCCAGAAGGTCATTCTGGCGGCGGGCAGCCTCATCGTCATCTGGATCGGCATCGGCCTCCTGCGCTCCAAGGCCAGTCTGGAGGGCGGAAAGGATGTAAACGTCCCGGTGTGGAAGCTCATCACCTCCGCCTTCGTGGTGACGTGGCTGAACCCCCAGGCCATCATCGACGGCACCATGATGCTGGGCGCCTTCCGGGCCACGCTGCCCGCCGGCACGGACGTGCCGTTCATCTGCGGCTTCGGCTCCGCCTCCGTTATCTGGTTCCTGACGGTGTCCACGCTGGTATCCCTGCTGGGCAGCAAATTCAACGAAAAGGTGCTGAACATCATCAACAAGGTCTGCGGCGCCGTCATCATTTTCTACGGTCTGAAGCTGCTGTACAGCTTCATCAAGATGATGGGCTGGCTGTAAGAAATTGAGTTGGCAAATCACGTCCTTTCTGCTACAATGAGGCGGAAAGGGCGTGATTTTTTTGGAACAGAACTACAAGCTGACCATCGCCTACGACGGCACCCGCTTCTTTGGCTGGGAGCGCCAGCCGGGGAAGGATACCATACAGGGCAAGCTGGAGGCCGTGCTCTCCCGGCTGCAGGGCCGCCCGGTGGAGATCATCGGCGCGGGCCGCACCGATGCCGGCGTCCACGCCCGGGCCATGACGGCCAACACGGTGCTGGATGTGGCGGAAAGCCCCGACGCCATCCGCGACTACCTGAACCGCTACCTGCCCGATGCCATCGCCGTCCGGGAGGTGAAGGAGACGTCGCCCCGGTTCCACGCCCGCTACAACGCGCTGGGCAAGACGTACCGCTACACCTGCTTTGACGGCCCGGTGAAGCCGGTGTTCGACCGGAAGTATGTGACGCTGCTGGACTACCGCCCCGATGTGGAGCGGATGCGTCAGGCGGCGGCGCACCTCACCGGCGAGCACGATTTTGCCAGCTTCTGCGGCAATCCCCGCATGAAAAAGTCCACCGTCCGTCTGGTGGACAGCATCACCGTGGAGCGCCGGAAGGACCGGGTCATCTTCACGTTCCACGGCACCGGCTTTCTGCAGAACATGGTGCGCATTCTGGTCGGCACCTTGCTGGAGGTGGGCCGCGGCTACTGGGAGCCTGCCTATGTGCAGGACATCCTGGCCGCCAAAGACCGCAGGCTGGCCGGCCCCACCGCCCCGCCGGAGGGTCTGTGTCTCATGAAGGTGGATTATTGAGAAAAAAGCACAGAATGCTCCCATCCTTTCGCATGTTTCGCGGCTTTTCTCCCGCCGCGGAATTGGTTATAATACCATCGAATACCCTGCGGGGCGCCTTTCGCTCCGCTGAAAGGAGACTGCACACATGATCAAATTCGGGACCGGCGGCTGGCGCGCCGTCATCGCGGATGAGTTCACCAAGGAGAACATCCGCCTGCTGATGGCGGGCCTGTGCCGCCTGATGGAGAAGGAGGGTCTCGCCGGCGCGGAGGTCTGCGTGGGCTACGACCGCCGCTTCCTGTCCAAAGAATCCGCCCACTGGGCGGCGGAGGTGCTGGCGGGCTGCGGCTTCCATCCCTACGTCATCAACCGCTCCAGCCCCACGCCCCTGATGATGTTCACGGTGAAAAAGCGCGGCGAGCCTTACGGCATCGCCGTCACCGCCAGCCATAACCCCGCTATCTACAACGGCATCAAGGTGTTCACTGCCGGCGGCCGGGACGCCGACGAGACAGTGACCGCCCGCATCGAGGCGGAGATCGCGCAGCTCACCCCCGCCGACGTAAGGAGCGTGGACTACGACGAGGCGGTGGCGCAGGGTCTCATCACCGAGGCCAACCCCATGAACGAATATCTGGACAGCATCCTCTCCGCCGTGGACGTGGAGGCCATCAAGCGCGCGGCGCTGCGCATCGGCTTCGACCCCATGTACGGCGTCAGCTGGTCCAGCCTCAGCATGCTGCTGACCACCTGCCGCTGCGACCTGGAGATCATCCACGACCGCCACGACACCCTGTTTGGCGGCAAGCTGCCCGCCCCCAACGTGGACACCCTGAAGCCCCTGGCGGCGCTGGTGCTGGACAGGCACTGCGATCTGGGCATTGCCACCGACGGCGATGCCGACCGTCTGGGCGTCATCGACAACGAGGGGCAGTTCATCCACCCCAACAAGCTGCTGGTGCTGCTGTACTACTATCTGGTGAAGTACCGGGGCTGGCATGGCCCCTGCGTCCGCAACAACTCCACCAGCCACCTGCTGGACCGCGTGGCCGCCGGTCTCGGCGAAAAGTGCTACGAGGTGCCGGTGGGCTTCAAGTGGGTGTCCGCCAAGATGACGGAGACGGATGCCGTCATCGGCGGCGAGTCCTCCGGCGGCATGGCCGTCCGGGGCCACATCTCCGGCAAGGACGGCATCTACGCCGCCGCCCTGCTGGTGGAGATGCTGGCCGTCACCGGCAAGTCGGTGTCGGCGCTGTTCGCGGAGATCACCGCCCAGTACGGTGACCCCCAGTGGGCGGAGGCGGACTTCCGCATGACCCCGGAGCGTAAGGCGGCGCTGCAGGAGCGCCTGTTCGTCCGCTGCGAGACGCCGGACTTCGGCACAGCCGTGGATCACATCAGCCGGGAGGACGGCTGCAAGGTGTACTTCGCCGACGGCAGCTGGGTCATCTGCCGCTTCTCCGGCACGGAGCCGCTGCTGCGCATGGCCGCCGAGGCCGACGATCAGCCCGAAGCGGAGCGCTATATCCGGGTCTGGCGGGCATTTCTGGGCCTGTAAAGCATATTTTGGAAAAAACTTTTTGAATGTTGCAAATGCAACTTATCAAATCCTGCGTCCGTGTTATACTGACCACAGTAAGCGAGAGGGGCGACCCTCACAAAACAAATCAATATAACATATAAATGGAGGATACGATTATGAAGAAGTGGGTATGTCCTGTTTGCGGTTACGTTCATGAAGGCGATGTTCCCCCGGCTGAGTGCCCGGTGTGCCACGTCAGCGGCGAGAAGTTCCTGCTCCAGTCCGAGGAGAAGTCCTGGGCCGCCGAGCATGTGGTGGGTGTCGGCAAGGTGTTCGGTGACGATGTGCCCGAGGAGGTACGTCAGGAGATCATCGACGGCCTGCGCGCCAACTTCGAGGGCGAGTGCTCCGAGGTAGGCATGTATCTGGCCATGGCCCGTGTGGCCCATCGTGAGGGCTATCCCGAGATCGGCCTGTACTGGGAGAAGGCCGGCCTGGAGGAGGCTGAGCACGCCGCCAAGTTCGCCGAGCTGCTGGGCGAGGTCATTACCGACAGCACCAAGAAGAACCTGCAGATGCGCGTGGATGCCGAGAACGGCGCCACTGCCGGCAAGTTCGAGCTGGCGAAGCTGGCCAAGAAGTACAATCTGGACGCCATTCATGACACCGTGCATGAAATGGCCCGCGACGAAGCCCGCCACGGCAAGGCCTTCGAGGGCCTGCTGAACCGCTACTTCGGCAAGTAAAACGTATAAAAAGAAAGACCGCTCCGGCGGTCTTTCTTTTTATTCCCCGGCGGAAAAAGCAGGGGCGGGATATTCCGCGCCCGGCAAGGGATATTTCGCGCCCCGGCGCGACCTGCGTATTTGCCTCCGGCGGCCCCATTTCTTTCAACAGCGAAAGAAATGGGGGAAAGAACGCCGCCAAAAACCCATGGTTTTTGGATTTCCTTCCACCGCTTGCCGGTGCGTTCTGATTTGTCCGAAATGTTGAATCGACGTATTTCTCTGTGCGCTGCCGCTTTTACTCTGAAATACGCCGGTGCGCAGCTCTATCAAATCTGCGCGGCCCGGAGGGCCGCACCAACACTTGCCGCTGTTGGCGGCAAGTGCGCGATTTGATAATCGCCCAAAACGGTAGGGCCACGCACTCCTGCATTTTGCGTTTTCAGCGGCAGCGGGGATAGGAGCAGGTCAATGCCACATTTCGGGTGGTTTTCGCCCTGCCGCGTCCGCGTGGGACGCAGCAACAGCAAGGCGCAGTGTACGGGGCGCGGGCAGATTTTCAAACCGCAGGTTTGAACGGCGTTTTTGCCCACTTTTGCCGCCGAGGGCAAAAGTGGGTCGCGCCGGAGCGCGAAATATCCCTTACCGCTGCTGAAAGAAATGGGGCCGCCGGCGGCAAAAACGCAGAAGTCCTGAAACCATAGGTTTCAAGCGGTCCTTTGCCGCTGCGGGCAAAAGTGACCCGCGCCGGGGCACGGACCACCCTCCACCTTGCTATTTCCCGCCGCCTGTGCTATAATACCCCTGTATGACCGCAAAATCCCGAAAGGAGCTTGTTGTATGAACGAAGAGCTGAAAAATATCCTCAGCCGCGTGGACCACACCCTGCTGAGCCAGACCGCCACATGGGCGGAGATCAAGGCCATCTGCGACGACGGCGTGAAGTACGGCTGCGCCAGCGTCTGTATCCCCGCCAGCTATGTGAAGCAGGCGGCGGAATACGTCGCCGGGAAAATCGCCGTCTGCACCGTCATCGGCTTCCCCAACGGCTACGACACCACCGCCGCCAAGTGCTTCGAGGCTGCCGACGCCGTGCAGAACGGCGCGTCCGAGATCGACATGGTCATCAACATCGGCTGGGTCAAGGACGGCCTGTATGACCGGGTGCTGGACGAGATCAAGGCCGTCAAGGCCGCCTGTGACGGCCGCCTGCTGAAGGTCATCATCGAGACATGCATGCTCACCGATGCCGAGAAGATCGAGCTGTGCCGCGTGGTGTCCGCGTCCGGCGCGGACTATATCAAGACCTCCACCGGCTTCGGCGGCGGCGGAGCCACCCGTGAGGATGTGGCGCTGTTCAAGGCACACGTGGCACCCCATGTGAAGATCAAGGCCGCCGGCGGCATCGCCGACCTCAACGACGCCCGGGACTTCATCGCGCTGGGCGCGGATCGTCTGGGCACCAGCCGCATCGTCAAGGCCGTCAAGGCCATGGAACAGTAATTTATATAAGGAGGAACCATCACATGCCTACTCCCCACAATAACGCCGCCAAGGGCGACTTTGCCAAAACCGTTCTCATGCCCGGCGACCCCCTGCGCGCCAAATTCATCGCCGAGACGTTCCTCACCGAGCCCAAGCTGGTCAATAACGTCCGGGGCGTCCAGGGCTACACCGGCACCTACAAGGGCGTGCCCGTCTCCGTCATGGCCAGCGGCATGGGCATCCCCTCCATCGGCATTTATTCCTATGAGCTGTACACCCAGTACGACGTGGAGAATATCATCCGCGTCGGCTCCGCCGGCGCCATGCGCGCCGATCTGGAGCTGGGCAGCGTGGTGGCCGGTCAGGGCGCCTGCACCAATTCCAGCTTTGCCGACCAGTACGAGCTGGGCGGCGCTTACGCCCCCATCTGCGACTTCGACCTGCTGATGGCTGCCGTGGAGAGCGCGAAGGAGCTGGGCGTGAAGATGCCCGTGGGCAACCTCTACTCCTCCGACACGTTCTATGACGCCGCCGGCCGCAACATGCGCTATGCCAAGATGGGCGTCATGGCCGTGGAGATGGAGGCCGCCGGCCTGTACTGCACCGCCGCCTATACCAGCAAGCGCGCGCTGGCCATCTGCTCCATCTCCGACAACCTCATCACCGGCGAGGAGCTGTCCGCCGACGACCGCCAGACCACGTTCACCAACATGATGAAGATCGCCCTGGAGATCGCGGTAAAAATGGCCGCGAAATAAGCACATTTGCGCATATCGCACAAACAGTTTGTTAATAATTTCCAAAATTTGTTGAAAACGCCTCCAAAAAGTGCGAATTTTGCTTGCCAACGGCAAACGAATCTGCTATAATGCACGATGCGCACGGAAGGGCGTATGTCCCTGCGTCCGCGGAAACGGTTTTCCCGCCATTGGCGTGAAAATAAAAAATTTAGGAAGGTAGATTCAGAATTATGAAGAAGTTTCTTGCTCTGATGCTGGCTCTGGTCATGGCTCTGGCTCTGGTCGCTTGCGGCCAGCAGAAGCAGCCCGACGTGCAGGAGCCGGCCGACACCGGTGACAACACTGAGGTCACCTACAAGGTCGCTATGATCACCGACTACGGCGACATCACCGACCAGTCCTTCAACCAGACCACCTACGAGGCCTGCAAGGCTTTCGCGGAGGCCAACGGTGTGGACTTCCAGTACTTCAAGCCCGCCGGCGATAACACCGCCGACCGTGTGGCCATGATCGAGAGCGCTATCGACCAGGGCTACAACGTCATCGTGATGCCCGGCTACGCCTTCGGCGCCGCCATCGCGGAGACCGCCCCCAACTTCTCCGATGTCAAGTTCATCGCGCTGGACGTGTCCGCCGGTGACCTGGGCGAGGGCTTTGTGGTTCCCGCCAACCTGTACTGCGCTGTGTATCAGGAAGAGCTGTGCGGCTACATGGCCGGCTACGCTGCTGTGAAGCTGGGCTACAAGAACCTGGGCTTCCTGGGCGGCATGGCTGTCCCCGCTGTCCAGCGCTACGGCTACGGCTTCGTGCAGGGCGTTGATGCCGCTGCCGCCGAGCTGGAGCTGACCGATGTCAAGCTGAACTATGCTTACGGCAACCAGTTCTTCGGTGATGCCGACATCACTGCCGCTATGGATACCTGGTATGCCGGCGGCACTGAGGTCGTGTTCGCCTGCGGCGGCGGTATCTACACCTCCGCTGTTGACGCCGCCAAGAAGGTCGAGGGCGCCAAGGTCATCGGTGTTGACGTTGACCAGGCCGGTGTCATTGCCAACTACGCCGCCGGCGAGGGCGCTGATGCCGCCACCGTCGAGGGCTACAAGGCTCTGACCGTCACCTCCGCCATGAAGGGCCTGTATCCCGCCACCTATGACACCCTGACCGATGTCATCGTCAATGGCAACTGGGAGAAGTACTCCGCCAAGATCGACACGCTGGGCCTGGTGTCCGCTGACGATCCCGCTGCCAACTACGTCCAGATCCCCATGGAGTCCACCCAGTGGGCTGATGGTGCGTTCACCCAGGACGACTACAAGGCTCTGGTGAAGGCCATGTTCGACGGCACCCTGACCGTCAGCAACGACATCACCAAGGCTGCCTCCGACTTCGCCACCGTCATCACGGTGGAGGATCTGGGCAACATCAAGTAAGCCTGTACTTACCGTAAAAAACAGAGGCTGCATCCGCAGCCTCTGTTTTTTTGCGCGTTTTCCAGCAATTGCCGTTACCGGTATCATCAATTTCTCCGAAAAAACTTTGCTTTATGCCGGGAAGTATAGTATACTAGATATATTCATGGTTTCCGTCCCCGCACACAGCGCAAGCGGCGGGCCATAAAACGGAAGGGAGGGCGAAAACTTGGATACACCGTATGCCATCGAAATGCTGCACATCACAAAACGGTTTCCCGGTATCATCGCCAATGACGACATCACCTTACAGGTGAAAAAGGGAGAGATCCACGCCCTGCTGGGCGAAAACGGCGCCGGCAAGTCCACGCTGATGAGCGTGCTGTTTGGCCTGTACCAGCCCGAGGAGGGCATCATCAAAAAGGACGGCGTGGAGGTGTCCATCAAAGACCCCAACGACGCCAATGCACTGGGCATCGGCATGGTCCACCAGCACTTCAAGCTGGTGGAGTGCTTCACTGTGCTGGACAACATCATCATGGGCGTGGAGCCCACGAAGCACGGCTTCCTCCAGAAGAAGGAGGCCCGCCAGCGGGTGCTGGCTCTCAGCGAGAAATACGGCCTGAAGGTGGACCCGGACGCGCTGATCGAGGACATCACCGTGGGCATGCAGCAGCGTACCGAGATCCTGAAGATGCTGTACCGCGAAAACGAGATCCTCATTTTCGACGAGCCTACCGCCGTGCTGACGCCCCAGGAGATCGACGAGCTGATGGAGATCATGCGCAATCTGGCGGCGGAGGGCAAGTCCATTCTGTTCATCTCCCACAAGCTCAACGAGATCATGGCCGTGGCCGACCGCTGCACCGTGCTGCGCAAGGGCAAGTATGTGGGCACCGTGGAGACGAAGGACACCTCCATGGAGCAGCTGTCCGCCATGATGGTGGGCCGCAATGTCAATTTCCATGTGGAGAAGAAACCCTGCACCCCCGGCGACGTGGTGCTGGACGTGGAGCACATGACCGTGGCCAGCAAGATACATAAAAACAACGCCGTCCGCGACGTGAGCCTGAAGGTGCGCCGGGGCGAGATCGTGTGCCTGGCCGGCATCGACGGCAACGGCCAGACGGAGTTCGTCTACGGCCTCACCGGTCTGGAGCCGCTGGTCTCCGGCAAGATATCCCTCTGCGGCAAGGACATCACCCACGCCTCCATCCGCAAGCGCAATACCATGGGCATGTCCCACATCCCCGAGGACCGCCACAAGCACGGTCTGGTGCTGGACTACTCACTGGAGGACAATCTGGTGCTCCAGCGGTACTTCGAGCCGGAGTTCACCGACAAGGCCGGCTTCCTCCGCCGGGACAATATCCGCAAATACGCGGAAAAGCTCATCGAGCAGTACGATGTCCGCAGCGGACAGGGCCCCGTCACTGCGGCCCGCAGCATGTCCGGCGGCAACCAGCAGAAGGCCATCGTGGCCCGTGAGATCGACCGCGATCCCGAGCTGCTGGTGGCGGTGCAGCCCACCCGCGGTCTGGACGTGGGCGCCATCGAGTATATCCACAAGCAGCTGGTGGCCGAGCGGGACAAGGGCAAGGCCGTCCTGCTGGTATCGCTGGAGCTGGACGAGGTCATGGACGTGCCCGACCGCATCCTTGTCATGTACGAGGGCGAGATCGTGGGCGAGCTTGACCCCAAGAAGACCACCCAGGAGGAGCTGGGCCTGTACATGGCCGGCGCCAAGAGAGACGAGGTGACGGCATGAAAAAGAATCTCCTGAAAAACAGCGGCGTCCAGTCCCTGCTGGCCTCTCTGGTGTGCGTGGTGCTGGGCATGCTCATCGGCTACATCGTGCTGCTGTTCATCAATCCCAACGGCGCCGGCGAGGCCATCGCCACCGTCATGAAGAACTTCCTGACGTACAGCCGCTCCGACACCCAGCTGAAGTACCTGGGCAACACGCTGGTCAAGACCGCGCCGCTGCTGATGTGCGCGCTGGCCATCCTGTTCGCCTACAAGGTGGGCCTGTTCAACATTGGCGCCGCCGGCCAGTACTGCGCCGGCGTGGCCCTGAGCCTGTACGCCGCGCTGGCGTGGGGCTGGAGCTGGCTGCCCTGCATGCTGCTGGCCATGGTGGGCGGCGCCCTGCTGGGTGCTGTCTCCGGCCTGCTGAAGTCCTACTGCAACGTCAACGAGGTCATTTCCGGCATCATGCTGAACTGGATCGTCCTCTACCTGACCAATATGCTCCTGACCAACGTCAAGGAGGTGGCCAGCCCCTACACCGTGGTGCTGGCGGACACCAACCCCCGCGCCATCCTGCCCTCTCTGGGCCTGGGCGCGCTGTTCAACGACAACAAGTATGTGGGTCTTGCGCTGCCGCTGTCGGTGGTCATCGCCATCCTTGTCTGGGTGGTGCTGGAAAAGACCCGCTTCGGCTACGAGCTGCGGGCCACCGGCAACAACAAGAACGCCGCCAAGTACTGCGGCATGGCGGAAAAGCGCAACATCATCCTGACGCTGGCCATCTCCGGCGCGCTGGCGGCGCTGGGCGCCTCCATGTTCTACCTCACCGGCTATGAGCAGTGGCAGTGCACCTCCTCCTCCGTGCCCGGCATGGGCTTCAGCGGCATCGCCGCCGCGTTCCTGGGCGGCCTGCACCCCATCGGCACCATCCTGGCCTCCTTCTTCATCCAGCACATCACCGCCGGCGGCGCGTATGTGGATAAGACCATGTACTGCGCACAGATCTCCGACCTCATCGCCGCCGTCATCATCTACCTGTGCGGCTTCGTGCTGTTTATGAAGTACGCCATGAACAGCGCCATCGCCCGCCGCGAGGAAAAGGCCATCCAGAAGGCAAAGGCGGCGGAACAGGCCGCATCGCAAACGGACGCATCTGCGGAGAAGGGAGGCGATCAGTAATGGTACTGCTGCTGCAATATACGCTGATCTTCGCCTCCGTGCTGATCCTGGTGGCACTGGGCGGCTGCTTCTCCGAGCATTCCGGCGTCATCAACCTGGGTCTGGAGGGCGTCATGATCATGGGCGCGCTGGGCGGCGCGCTGGCCATGCGCTACATGCCCGCCAACTCCTCCGCCTTTGTGATGATCGTGGTGGTGCTGCTGGCCGCCGCGCTGCTGGGCACCGTCTATTCCAGCCTGCTGGCCGTGGCCTGCATCAACTTCAAGGCGGACCAGACCATCGTGGGCACGGCCCTGAACATGCTGGGCACCGCCGGCGCCACCGTCATCGTCAAGGCCATCAACACCGCTGCCAACCCCGATGACGTGTCCTCCATCATCCAGTACGCCGGCGCCAAGAAGGCGTTTGTGGTGAACATCGGCTCCTTCGAGTTCAGCTGGTTCATGCTGGTGACGCTGCTGCTGCTGATCGGTGCCTATGTGGTGCTGTACAAGACCCGCTTCGGTCTGCGCCTCATGGCCTGCGGCGAGCATCCCCAGGCGGCGGACTCCGTGGGCATCAACGTCTATAAGATGCGCTGGGCCGGCGTCCTGATCTCCGGTATGCTGGGCGGTCTGGGCGGCATCGTGTTCATCACCGCCGGCGTGTCCGAGTGGCGGTTCGAATACGGCGTGGCCGGCTTCGGCTTCCTGGCGCTGGCCGTTATGATCTTCGGCCAGTGGAAGCCCACCCGCATCGCGCTGGCGGCCCTGCTGTTCGGCCTGTTCCGTGCGCTGTCCAATGTGTACGCCGGTTTCGACTTCCTGAAGGCCATGAACATCCCCGGCCCAGTGTACAACATGATGCCCTACATCATCTCGCTGGTGGTGCTGGCCTTCACCTCCAAGAAGTCCCGCGCCCCCAAGGCCGAGGGCATCCCCTACGACAAGGGCCAGCGCTGACCCCTGTCCCATCCCCGACAAAAAAACACCCCGTACCGCATGGTACGGGGTGTTTTTTTGTCACAGCACCCAGCGCCACACCGCCGCCGCCATCGCCGCCGACAGGAGGGCCTGCGCCGCCTTGGCCGGCAGATACCACCGCAGGGACACGCCGGAGCCGCCCAGCACCGCCGCCGTCTGGCAGTGGACGCTGAGCCCGCCCCAGCCCAGCAGCGCCGCCGCCGAGATGAACCCGGCCCGGTCCGCCGTCAGCCGCAGGATGCCGTTGGTCAGCTCCACGAACCCCGCTGCCATCGGCGGCAGCGTGCCGAGGAAGCTCTCCGCCAGACGCAGCATCACCAGAAAGAAAATGACGAAGCCGCACACCCCGGCCATGGCCGTCACGCCGCCCTGCACCGCGCCGATGAACGCGGCGGCAGGGGAGGGGGACGGCCTTCTGCGCCCCGCCGCCGGAGAATTGCATGATGTACCGGAAACCTGAACGAAACAGGAAGTTTCTGGCTTCATGATGCACTTCCTGATGAAGCAGAAAAACAGCCCCACCGCCGTGGCCGCCGCCGCGTGGATAAGATAGAGCCACATGCCGGCGCGGGCGCTCTGAAACACGCCGCTGCCCGCGATGCCCAGAATGAACGCAGGCCCGGCGTTGTTGCAGAACGTCAGCAGCAGCGCCCCGTCCTCCGGGGCGAGCAGCCCCTGCCGCACAAGGCTTTCCGTGGTTTTTGCGCCCACGGGATACCCGCCGATGAGCCCCAGCAGAAAGGCGGAGGCCCCGGCGCCGCCCATGCCGAACAGCCTGCGGAACAGCGGCCCGGCGGCCCGCCCCAGCACCTCCGCCGCGCCCAGCGACACCAGCAGCTGCGACGCCGCGAAAAAAGGGAACAGCGCCGGTATGACGGAGGCGAGGCAGAGGGATATCCCATCCCGTACCCCTTGCGCCGCAACGCTTTCACGGAACAGGAGCAGCAGCGCCAGCACCCCGGAGAGGGCGGCGGCCAGCGCTAAGAACCATTTTTTCAAATCCATCACCGCTGTCACCTTATGCGTTTTTCCCCGCCGGATATGCCCGCGGACAGGCAACTTTTCCGCCGGGCGCGCATACGCTTTTCTCACCCACGGAACAGGCAACGGAGGTGGAGAACGTGGCAAAGCTTTCCAAAAAACTGTCGCAGGCCAGCCAGCGGGCCATGGACCGGCTGGATCTGCCGGTGAATCTGGCGGCCGGCGTGGCCCGGATGGAGCTGCTGGGCAACCGCTCCTTTTATATCGACCGGCACCGGGGCGTGCTGTCTTACAGCACCGAGGCGGTGGACATCAACGCCGGGACGGTGGTGGTGCGGGTGCAGGGACAGGGGCTGGAGCTGGCGGTGATGACTGACGAGGAGCTGCGCATCAACGGCGTGATCTGCCGGGTGGAGCTGGTGGAGTAAGGAGCGGCCATGTATCGGAAAGTGCTGAACTACCTGCGGGGGCAGGTGACGGTGGAGGTAGAGAGCGCCGCACCGGAGCGTGTGCTGAACCTATGTGCCGCCCACGGCATCCCGTTCTGGGAGCTGGCGTGGCTGTCGGAGATACGGCTGCGGGCCGTTACCAGCCGGGCCGAGCTGCCCCGGCTGCGGGAGGTGCTGACCCGGACGGACGCGGTGCTCACTGTGGTGCGGACGGAGGGCGCGCCGGAAGTGTGGCGGCAGTACAGGTGGCGCTATGTGTTGCTGGCCGCGGCGGCGGTGCTGGCGGCGGTGCTGGCGCTGGGCAGCACCCACATCTGGGATTTTCAGGTGACGGGCAACGACACCGTGCCCACGGAGACCATTCTGCGGACACTGGAAAAGCACGGCGTGACGCTGGGCGCCCGGAGCCGCATCGACCAGGAGGCCCTGCGCAACCAGGTGCTGCTGGAGCTGCCGGACCTGGTGTGGCTGACGGTGAACATGCGGGGCTGCACCGCCCATGTGCAGGTGGTGGAGCGCCAGCGCCCGCCCCATCTCTACGCCGACGGCGAGATCGCCAACGTGGTGGCCGCCCGGGACGGCCTTGTCACAAGGATACAGGCGCTGGACGGACAGGCGCAGGTCATGGCCGGCACCACCGTTACGGCGGGGCAGGTGCTGATCTCCGGCGTGGTGGACTCCGACCAGCGGGGCTACCGGCTGCTTCACGGCATGGGGCAGGTGTGGGCGCGGACATGGTATGAGCTGTCGGTGTCCGTGCCGCTGACGGTGCAGGAAAAGGGGCAGGAGGTGGGAGCCGTCACCCGGCTGGCGGTGGACATCGGGAGAAACCGCATAAAAATCTACGGAAAGGGTAGCATGACAGGCACCGATTGTGATAAAATGACCGTGTACCGTCAGGCGCGGCTGCCCTTCGGGCTGACGCTGCCGGTGACGCTGGTGACGGAGCGCACGGTGCGCTGCGCCGCCGTGGCGGCGGAGCGGCCCATGGCGGACGCCCGGGCCGAGGGCGAGACACAGCTCATGGCGCAGCTGCAGGCGGCGCTGGAGCGGAGCCAGGGACAGCTGCTGGATCACAGCTTCGACGCCGTCCGGCAGGGGAACCGACTGGTGGTGACGCTCCGCGCGGAGTGTGAGGAACAGATCGGCGTATCATCGCCGCTGGATATACAGGATATGGGGAGGTAAAGACCCACTTATGGAACAACGCATCAGCATTGAACGCATGGAGGAGGCCGTGAACCTGTTCGGCTCCTTCGACGAGAACATCCGCCTGCTGGAGACGGAGTTTCAGGTACAGGTGGTGAACCGGGGCGGCGAGATCGTGGTGTCCGGCGAGCCGGAGAACGTGATGCTGGCGGTGAAGGCGGTGCAGGCGCTGCTGACGCTGTCCAACAAGGGGGAGAGCATCTCCGACCAGCATGTGCGCTACGTCATCGGGCTGGTGCGCTCCGGCCAGGCCGAGCGCATCAGCGAGCTGACGCAGGACGTGATCTGCATCACCAGCAAGGGCCGTCCCGTGAAGCCCAAGACCATCGGACAGAAGGAGTACGTCAACGCCATTCTGAAGCAGACCGTCACCATCGGCGTGGGGCCTGCCGGTACGGGCAAGACGTATCTGGCGGTGGCGGCGGCGGTGGCCGCCTTCCGGGACAAGCAGGTGAACCGCATCATCCTGACGCGGCCCGCTGTGGAGGCCGGGGAGCGGCTGGGCTTCCTGCCCGGCGACCTGCAGAGCAAGGTGGACCCCTACCTGCGGCCGCTGTACGACGCGCTGTTTGACATGCTGGGCGCGGAGACGTATCAGAAGTATCTGGAGCGGGGCAACATCGAGGTGGCGCCTCTGGCGTATATGCGCGGCCGGACGCTGGACGACAGCTTCATCATTCTGGACGAGGCCCAGAATACCAGCCGCGAGCAGATGAAGATGTTCCTGACCCGCATGGGCTTCGGTTCCAAGGTGGTCATCACCGGCGATGTGACCCAGATCGACCTGCCAGCCGACAAGGCCAGCGGTCTGAAGGAGGCCATGAAGGTGCTGCGGGACGTGGAGGGCGTGTCCATCTGCAAGCTCACCAAGGAGGATGTGGTGCGCCATGTCATGGTGCAGCGCATTATCGAGGCCTACGCGAAATTTGAGGAGAAAAAGAAATGAAACGACACTATATCCCGGTGACGGCGGACGTGCCCGGCGTCAGCGACGGCACAAAGAGCTTTCTGCGGCGGGTCATCCGCACGGCGCTGGCGGAGCAGGGCGTGGACGTGCCCTGTGAGGTGGACGTATATGTGACCGGCGACGCGGGCATACAGGAGCTGAACCGGGACATGCGGCAGGTAGACAGGCCCACGGACGTGCTGAGCTTTCCGGCGCTGGAGCTGACGGAGGGCCAGCTGCCCTCCGGGGAGGACGCGGACGTGGCCACGGGCCTTGTGCCGCTGGGCGACATGGCCATCTCGCTGGAGCGGGTGAAGGCGCAGGCGAAGGAGTACGGCCACAGCGGCCGGCGGGAGCTGGCGTATCTGGCCGTCCACTCGGTGCTGCACCTGCTGGGCTACGACCACATGGACGAGGGACCGCAGAAGGCCCGGATGCGGGCGCGGGAGGAGGCCATCATGGCCGTGCTGGGTCTGGAACGGAAGCAAAATACACACAAAATTGCTCAAATGAAAGAAAGTTGAGGATCACCTGATGAAGAACATTACGAAAACGGCTATGATCACCGTGTGCGGACGGCCCAACGTGGGCAAGTCCAGTCTGACCAACGCGCTGGTGGGCGAGAAGATCGCCATCGTGTCGGACAAGCCCCAGACCACACGCAACCGCATTTACGGCGTGGTGAACCGGGGCGACACCCAGTATGTCCTGCTGGACACGCCGGGCCTGCACAAGCCCCGCAGCCGCCTGGGCGACTACATGGTGAAGGTGGTGCGGGAGAGCCTGAGCGACGTGGAGTGCGCGCTGCTGCTGGTGGAGCCCATCGCCCATGTGGGGGAGCCGGAGCGCATCCTGCTCCAGCGCATTCAGGAGGAGCGGCTGCCCTGCGTGCTGTGCATCAACAAGATCGACACGGTGGAGAAGAAGGAGGCGCTGCTGGAGGTCATCGCCGCGTACAGTGAGGCGTATGACGGCTTCGACGCCATCATCCCCATCTCCGCCCGGACGGGGGACGGGCTGGACGACCTGATGACCCAGCTGGCGAAGTACGCTCAGGAGGGGCCGCAGCTGTTCCCCGACGGCATGACCACCGATCAGGCGGACAGCCAGGTGTGTGCCGAGATCGTGCGGGAGAAGATGCTGCGGTGTCTGGACAAGGAGATCCCCCACGGCACGGCGGTGGAGGTGACGCGGTTCTCCGAGCGGGAGGACAGCGGCATCATCGATCTGGATGTCACCATCTACTGCGAAAAGGCCAGCCACAAGGGCATCATCATCGGTAAGGGCGGCGAGATGCTCAAGCGCATCAGCTCCCAGGCACGGCGGGACATCGAGAAGTTCATGGGCACTAAGGTGTACATGGAGACGTGGGTGAAGGTCAAGGAAAACTGGCGGGATAATGTGAATTTTATCCGGAGCCAGGGGTACAACGAGGAGTGAGGACTTTTGCGCGCCGGTGTGGGATACGGGGACGTTCCGCGCCCCTGGGCGCGGGTCACTTTTGCCAACAGCGGCAAAAAGACTGCTTGAAACCTGCGGTTTCAGGGCTTCCGCGTATTTGCCTCCGGCGGCCCCATTTCTTTCAACAGCGAAAGAAATGGGGGAAAGAACGCCGCCAAAAACCCATGGTTTTTGGATTTC